>SAMEA104315424__coassemble_471_pt1 | contig 33329 bp, 36 predicted proteins | sample SAMEA104315424__metabat2_low_PE_027 | metagenome-assembled genome bin SAMEA104315424 (sample SAMEA104315424) | gut metagenome | biome: Monkey gut; feature: monkey-associated habitat; material: faeces | place: China | collected 2013
TACAGTATTTCGCTTTTGGCTTTTAATTTTTCCGCTTCCAGAATAAACTGTTCACCCAGCCAGTCACGAGGTACCTGCAGATATGTCGAGTGATGCACGAATCGGTCCTCATCGTCTACCAATATTTCTTCATTAACCCAGTTATTACGGCTTTTCGGCGGGTTATACGTACAAAATACCCAATATGTCGAGCCACCGCGTAAAAGAGACTGCAGCACGTTGCGGATTTCTTCCATGCCGCTAAATTGGTCCAATTCCTCGAACCACACAATCCCGACATAGCCAAAGGGCAGCTTGATAGATTTTACTTTTGCCGGGTCATCCAGCCCAAAGAACAGTATCTTCTGTCCTGTCGGCGTGTACGTAATCTCATGGGGTGACGTAATGAACTTATACCGGTCTATTACGCCAAGCCGTTCAATGCCCCATTGGATTTGCGGGTACACGCTGTTTTTGATGGTATTGCGCACCTTTCGTAGCACAACGGCATGGCACTGAGGATGCTGCATTAGCAGAAGCGGAATATCTACGCCGACAAAAGAGGATTTCGTAGAGCCGCGCCCACCGGCAAACCAATAAAAAGTATGTCCATGTTCTTGTATATCCCAAAAGGCATCATCAAATGCCGGCGACACTAATGACGCTACATTAACTTTCATCGGTATGCTCCTCCTTCCTGTCAAACGTGAATGCTACCGTTTCTGATTGCTTATCCGTATTCCGTTCCGCCACTTCGGCTTTGAGTTTTGCTATACGAAGCTGCTGTTCTTCTTTTTCCAAATCAATAAAACGCCCGAATCGTTTTTCCAATGCCTTAGCTGCTTCCAGCCTATCCCGTGCGGATGCCTGTTTTTGCATGATTCGCGCCTTGCTGCATCCCTCGCCTGTGCCCTCTGTAACAATAACCTCTTCTGCAACGTCTCCACGCATTACCGCTGTTATAAACTCCAAAACCTCACTGAGCGCCGCTGTACGGCTGTTTTTTAGTTCCTGCAGGCGTTTTCCTATGGCGTCATATAAATCGGGTTTAAATTGGGGATTCTTGGGGATTATCCACTTGTTAGCCGTTGTGACGCTCCCCTTACTGTACCCTGCACGCCGTGCCGCTTCACTAGCGTTCCCCGTCTCAATATAGTAATCAATAAACCGCTTTTGTTTTTCCGTCAGTTTCACTACATGTTCACCACCATCCCGTTCGTTTATTTCGTACTTGGCAGGTGCAGAAGGATTTGAACCTACATCTGCAGTTTTGGAGACTGCCATGCTGCCATTACACTATGCACCCACGAAAAAAAGGCCACGCAGCATGTACGTGCCCTTTTCCTTTATTCTGTTTTCATCAAAAGAGTTTTTTATACGCAAAGCCATAATTTTCCACATGCTTTTATGAAATAAAAAAGAGACAGCCTCAATTGGCTGTCCCCTTGTCTGCTTTTCACAATACTATTATACACATTTTTCGAGTGCAATTCTATGCAATCTTTCAAAAGAACGTAAAGCCCTCCCGTGTACGTAAAACATATTTCGCAGACTAAAATCCATATCTACCGCAATTCGTTCCCATTCTTCACAATTAATGTACCTCGCATACAGTACGGCTTGCTGTGTTTCATCCGGCAGCATGGCTATCATTGCTTTAGCCTCAATGCGCATGTCTATCAGTATGTCCCATTCAGCATTCACCTTATCAAAATATTCCTCCAGTTTTACATACTTATCCGCTAAATCAGATTTCTTAGTTCCGGACACTTTCTCCGACAAGCTGGCAGCTTTCAATGATAAAATATCAGATTTCACCTCCGTCAACTCCTTCTCGGATTGCCGTAATATGTAATTTTGTCTTCGTACTCGATTAAGATATTCTTTTGCTGTCATACCTACCTCCGGATTACTACTTCGATAACCTTCGTGCTTCGCTGCGTACATACAGCATGATACCCCGCCTGCGTACACACCAGCTTGACAATCTTAATTACTAAATCCGCTTTGCGGTCATCAGCTTTGATATTGCCGATGGCCTGCCCCGCAGTCGGGTCCTTGTATCCTTCATGATTCCTCATACGCTCCCTCCTCGAACCGCTTGAATCCTTGCCTTTAAACTGTTTAATACAAACGCTTGGGCCGCGTCCTTCTTTGTCAGGGCATCAGCTAAGTCTTCATCACGCGTACCCTCACAAACCAAATGATGCACAATAACAGGGTATTTTTGTCCTTGCCGGTGCAGCCGTTTATTTGCCTGTTGGTACAACTCTAAAGACCAGTTCAAGCCAAACCAAATAATATGATGCCCGCCGTCTTGCAGGTTTAACCCGTAGCCCGTCGATGCCGGATGGGCAAGCAGTAAATCCACTTGACCACGGTTCCAAGCCATTTCGTCGTCAGCATTTTTATATGTACGGTATCGTAGTTTTGTTTTCTGCAGTGCAGCCATCATCCGGTCGCGGTCGTGCTGGAAATTGTAAAAAACTAAAGCATGCTGGCCTTGCAGCTTCTCCACTAGCTCCATAAAGGCCTCCAGCTTGCAGTCATGTACAGCATGCATTTCGTGTTCATCGTCATAAATAGCGCCGTTGGCAAGCTGCTGCAGTTTATTTGACAGCGCTGCCGCAGATGTCACGTCAATATCGCCATCCGGTAAAGCCAGGATCATCGTCCTTTCCAATTCCCTGTATGCTTTTTTTGCTTTCGGCGACAGGACCACCGGCACCTCATCCAAAATGCACTCTGGCAGCTGTAGGTAATCCGACGCTTTCATGCTGATGCATATATCAGCAATTTTTGCCATAACAGCGTCTTGTGCCCCGTCTTTCGGGTCATACTCATAAATCACATCTCGGCTGCGGCGCCCCGGTTCAAAATAGCGCTCCCGGAAGTGCGTATAGTAACGGCCTAGCCGTTCGCCCCGATCCAATAAAAATACCTGGCTCCATAAATCATTCAAGCCATTTGGTGATGGCGTTCCGGTCAGCCCTACGATGCGATTAATGTGCGAACGAATAGCCGCTAGAGCCTTAAATCGTTTGGCACTATGGTTTTTAAATGATGAGAATTCATCACACACCACCATGTCAAAAGGCCAATCATTTTTATAATAGTCAACCAGCCAGACAACGTTCTCCCGGTTGATAACGAAAATATCCGCCGGTGTATTCAGCGCCCGAATCCGTTTTGTTTCGCCGCCCAGGACCGTAGAAAAGCGCAAGTGCTTCAAATTGTCCCACTTCTGCGCTTCTCGCTGCCACGTCGCCTCGGCTACTTTCTTAGGCGCGATGACGAGTACACGGCAGACCAGAAAGCGGCCGTATTTCAGCTCATTGACAGCAGCCAGCGTGATAGCTGTCTTGCCAAGACCCATGTCAAGGAAAAGACCAATAGCAGGCTTTTGCAAAATCTGCTGAATACAATATCGCTGGTATGGATGCGGCTTGAATAGCATAGTTACATCCCTCCCAATCGTCACGATTTCAACTCTACGCCCATCCGGATGGCATGGACGTCTAAATACTCATTGACCGCCTTTTCACCCCGTAAAACGTAAACTACGCAATTTTTTTGTTTCAGCCGCTTCATCTGCGCTAATTGCAGTGGCGTCGGTTTATTCGTTTCCGTTTTCAATTCGACAAATTCAATCTTGCCGTCCGGAAAAATAACAATCCGGTCCGGCACACCTGTATTTCCGGGGGATACCCATTTATATGCAATGCCTCCCAGGACTTTTACTCCGTTTACTAGCTTTCTTTCGATGTTTCTTTCTAATGCCATTGTCATGCCTCCTTTGTATAAACTTAACTTTGATGCTTTTTTTTATTTTTTACAGGTGTACCCATTCTATGTAAAAAGTATTTTTTTTTAGAGGATTTGAGAAGGGCTATACTCGTAATGCATACACCTATTTTCTCTATACGCCCTAATATCCCCCTAATTCTTACTTTTAAGTATTTATATATAAGTATGGGTACATTGGGTACATATGTTAAATAACACGATAGCTATGCTGTTTAAGCTGTACCCATAAGCAAAATTTAAAGGGTAGCTATGGGTACACCTTAAATGCGTTTTAGTTCTTAAAACTTTATCAAACGCTCTTTACTATTTTTAAGTATCTCTTAAATTTATTTCTTATGGGTACACTTTCGGTGCGCCTTCTTTCTGCATATTAATTATCTTTTCTGAATTTTTATAATTTCAAACCCCCGCTGCGCGCCGCAATATCCATAGCGACGTTTATCTTTGTTCCGCCTCCATCCGGACAGCCCGGCTAAAATATAATTAATGTCCCTAGCGTCAGACCGCTTCATGTTCCGCGGATCACCACCAAAGCATTCACACCAAATCTCTAAGGCGCAGGTCTTTGTCCGTCGCGTCGTCGTCCCGCATTGGGCTGTACCCGCCCAGTACATCCGCCGTGCAGCCAGACTCAGACTGTCATAATTATCCGGCACAGGCTTATCAAGAAAATCGCGGATCATGCCTTCTTTGACATTGTCCTCCCGATGCTGTTCCTGTTCAGCCTTTGCCATAGTATCCAGCTCCGGCGTATCCATGTACAGCGGCTCGCCTTTCTTCCAGTAATAGACCGCCTCTGCCCATAATTGGTCAACTTCCCCAGGCAGTTCGGCCCAGATGCTTTTCGTCGGCCGACAAATGCCTACCTCAACAGGCCAAAAGCGCCGGGACCCTGTCGGATCCTTTAAAAAGTCATGGTCATTACAAGTACCAAAAAAAATACATTTGCGTGGAAAACGCCCCGTATGCCGGCCATACGGCTGCCGATACACATCATCGCAGCGTGACAGGAATTGTTTGATTTCGTTGTCATCGCTCTTACTGTAGCCTGTCATTTCGCCGATTTCTACAATCCAGATGCCCTGTATCATTTCTGCCGCTTCTTTGCCCCGGAATGACTGCAGGCTGTCGCTATGCCAGTGCCTCCCTATTGTCTTGAGAAACGTCGTCTTACCGATACCCTGCGGCCCCGTGAATACGGGTACATAGTCATATTTACATCCGGGCGTCATCACGCGGGCTACGCCGGCCGCGAAAGCCTTGCGGGCAACAGCACGGACGTATGTATTGTCTACGGCGCCCAGGTAATCATGCAAAACTTTTTCAAGCCGATGTGTATTGTCCCAGCTGAGATTCTTGAGATAGTCTTTTACCTCATTGAATCGATGTTGTTCCGATACCAGCATCAGCGCGCCAATTATTTTATCGCGTCCGGTAATGCCATAGCGGTTTTCCAAGTACCACGCGATTCCTGCATCATCCGTATCCTGCCATAACCGGCGATCATTGCAGCCGTTCCATGGCAGGGCGCCAAGAACAAGGCCGCGTGTCGAAAAGTCATCGATCGCAACTTTCCCGGCAAGCTCAGGGTCATAATTTAGGATCCGGATAATGTTGTCCATTGTCTTTTTTGGCCGCCCCGTGTTCTGGTCGTACTCCAGATGAGCGACGCGCATCCAGTCCACGCTGTCATTTGTCAGCGTGATTTCCGGCGGCGTGCCGTCTGCATTGTCAGGTATCGCGGAAAAGACATCTGAAGCATGCTGCCGCGCCATGGTGTTGAGCTCTGTCATAACGTCTGTATCCTGCATAGCTAACTGCTTCATCGCTTGATAGCTCGGCAGCCGGTTGACAGGCGTACCGTCTTTTGCGTTGGTGTCATCATCACTAAACCGGTGCAATCGAATAAGGTCAAATGCGTTGACTAATTGCCCGCTGCATGGGTCCGTCGCATGATGGCTGTATAAAAATTTACCATCGTCATAGATGACGGCCCCTGCCGTAGTCGAGCCACCTGTATAGGTCAGGCGATCCGTTTTATCCGTCGGTTCATAGGCATTCGGAATAAATTTTTCAATAGCCTCTAATATGTCATAGGTTCGGCAAAATGCCCCCACAATGCCATTCTTGGTTGTCGGGTCCTGCTGTTTGGCAAGCAGCTCCTTCGGCTTGACTTCTTTCCCAGGGACTTGCGGCCATGTACGCATATCATGCCAGTCGCCGTACTGTGCTAAGATACCATCCGCACTGACAAAAGGATTATCACTATACTGAAAGACATAAGGGCTGTCCGAGCTGCATCCCGGCCAATACATCAGCCGAGACACGTCAAATGTCGTCGGGTCGCACAGCTCGATGCCGATGACGCTCGCCAATTTTCGGGCAATCGGCTCGTATTCGTCGGCGCCGACAGTCTTATCAAGCGGCAGAATGACCCGTAAGCGCGGCCGCCAGGGTGCGTGGGACCGTGTGCTGTAGACGGCATAGGCAATGCCCAGGCTGTCGATGCGGCGGACAATGTTGTCGGTTTCCCCTGCAGCAATGTTATCAAGGTCCAATGTTACAAGGTCGCGCCCAGTGACAGCAGACGCTTTGCGGCGGGGTCCGTTCAAAGAGCCACCAACAAAGCCACCAATGTCTTTTAGTTCGCCCTGCTGCCGTTTGGACAGTTTCATATAGTCCTCATAGGTTTCTGGCGTCCGCTGCGGGATACGCAGTCGCTCAACGAACTGGGACCACATGAAATCCGTTTTCATCCAGTTCGTTGAATTACGGCTGCTGCCGATGCTGCATATCAGCTTTCTATCGAACTGCAATTAGATCACCTTCTTTTTATTAAAAATTACATAGCCACACCAGCAGGACTGCCCAAAATACGGCACAATATATCCAAAGGAATACCCGCGTAATTTTTTTTACTATATGCATCATTTTTAGTCCTTTCGATTCATAACCGCAGCAGCAAGATTCGGGGCTAAGTCGGCAGCAGTAATCACATCGTCATCTAATAACGGGTACCGTGTACAGCCTGCAAATGTCGAGGTATCTGATTCATCGCAAAATGATTTAATTATGCATTTATCACAAACCCCCGTATGTTTACAGTATGCGATAACTATATTTACGGCTTGCTTTACACTTATAGCATTGATCATGATTCATCATCTCCTATTAGTCTTTTTTATAATATGGGCTAACAAAACCATCAGCATTTAAAAGCAGCCCTGGTGCCCAAGGAATCGGGGCGCACATGATGGCATTAATTCTGTCTATTTCGTCATCATGCAATTCAGATTTAGGCACTTCTAAGACCACTTCATCATGGATATGCATAAGAGGCTCGTAGCCATGTTGCACTAGCCGATTGAGTGCCAATGCCAGGCAATCCCGCGCGATAGCTTGCGTAATGTTTTCGACAAGTTTGCCGCCATAGGTCGATGTGTTTACCCATTGAATACCCATCTGGGTTTTGTAGTGGATTGCCATTCTTCCGAATTGATTTTCGCCAAGATACGGCTGCGGATAGAACAAGCGGCGGCCGCTAGGCAGCATAATCGTTAAATAATCGTAACCATACACCAAATTGCATTCCCGGCTAATGATAATGCCATGTGGTAGCCCTACAGGCTGCGCATGCTGCATAACCGACATGGCTGCGTTATCTACGGCATACCAAAAATCCTGAATCCGTGGATTTGACGATCGCCAGCGATGCACAATATCCGGCAGTTCTTCTTCCGTCAGCCCCTGCTTTAATGCCCCCATGGCAATCAGCGCATTCGGTCCGCCTTGGTAGCCCAGAGCAAGCTCTGCGACTTTCCCTTTTTGCCGGAGATGGCCATTAATGCCATGCTTCACGACAGGAACACCAAACATGGAACTGGCAGATGCGCAGTAGATATCGCCATTGTTGGCAAAAACATCCATACGCCACTGTTCTCCGGCCAGCCATGACAGCACGCGGGCCTCGATGGCCGAGAAGTCGGAGACACACAATACAGCATCATCCGGTGCAATAAACGCAGTGCGGATAAGCTGGGACAGCGTACTGGATACATCACCATACAGCAGTTCCAATCCGCGGCGATTTTGGCTCTTTACCAAATGACGCGCCGTATCAATCGCTGGCGGTATATCATGCGGCAGGTTCTGCACCTGCACCAATCTTCCTGCCCATCTTCCTGTCCTGTTTGCTCCATAGAATTGCAGGACGCCGCGGATACGACCGTCACGGCAGACAGCTCGATTCATTGCCTGGTATTTGGAAACGCTGCTTTTGGATAGCTTTTTGCGGATTTGCAATAACTCCTTTGCCGTACCGCTTGCTACCTGCATTGACTCTGCTACAGTTTCTTTCGTTAACTTTTCCAGCTCCAAATCTGTATTTTCGTTAAGCCAAGCCAACAGCTGATTCCGGCTGTTCGGATTCGACAGCCCTGTCAGCGTAACCGCTTTATGTGTTAACTCTTCTTTGTGCTCTGCATCAATAGCAAGAGCCCCATCAACAAGTCTCAAATCAATCTGTATGCCGCGCCGGTTAAGCTCATAATCAAGCACCCAGTCCTCCTGCACCCAATCCGGGACAGGGTAGGCCATGAGTCGCTGATAGTCGGCCATTTCCGTAACAACATCCTGAGCATTGTATTCTTTAAACGTCTTCCATTTATCCATATCGTGCTTAGGCAGGTTTCTTTGTCGCCCGCCGTTTCGCTTGGTCGGCTTACAAGGTACGCAGAAATAGCGAATCAATGCCTTACCGGCGGCCATTTTTCGTTTATCCTCTGGTAGCCCCAGAGCGCTCCCTAATCTAGCCAGCCCGGCGGGATAGCCGAGATATAGCCCGTGAAGCATGGTGCATCGCCATTGATTCGGCGGCGTTAGGTATCCGGCATGGTTGAGGCATGTAATTTCAAAGGCAGCGTTATAGGCGTGTTTAATAATATCCGGATCCTGTAAATCCCACTGCACCGTACTCGGAATAGCTTGTCCCAATGCAAGGTCAATAACCTTTACTGGGCCAAAGTCATATGAATAGGCAAAAAGCAGGATTTCAAAGGCTTCTGAGTCGCAGTATTTAAATAATCCGCATATCCCAATATCTACATCGGAAAACGTTTCAATATCAATAGATAGATGTTTATGATTCACACGTATCCCCTCCTGTAAAGAAATGAGCGCATGGAGTCCCATGCGCCCTGAAGTTACTTTACATAGGCTGCCCAGTAAGTGGGTTTACGTCAGGCGCAGATTGTGCACCTGTTTGCGGGATAGCATGGAATACAGAGCTTGCGGTGGGTGCTGAGCCACCGAGCTTTTCCCCATCGCGGACCTTTTGAACAGGGCCAAGACCGCAGCCGATGCCCTTCTTGCCTTGATATTTGTATGCAAAGAAGTTTACGCATACGTTGGCATATATGCCACTGTATACCTGCGTGGCATCGATGATGCGGTTCATCTGGGCGTCAACAACATCAACAGGCTTATCAGCAGGAGTAGATGCTGCAAATACCCAGCAGCCCTTGCATTCAGGCCCGAAAGGATTTCCGTTTTGTGTCAGGCCGTCACCGTCCCAGACTGGCGTCGGCACCTTAGCTGGCGATGTGCCGTTCCACTTATTGGCGATTCCGTTGCGCACGGCTGCAGCGATAGCTGCGTCAATTTTCTGTTTGCCTTCTACGTCAGTTTTCGGCATCAAAATCGTAACGCTATATTTTTGCTTAGCCCGCGGATCACGGCCATAAGGTTTCAATAAATGCACATAGCTAAGTCTTACATTTTCTACTACAATACTGGTGTTTTCCATATTTTATTCCTCCAATTATTCAGCAATCTTTGCAAATACATCTGTGGCTTTAGGGGTTAAATCCAGCGGCGGGCGTTTATCTGATTCCGGCGCAAGCGTTGGCTTACCCGGCTTCTTTTCAACGTAATCACCAACAAGCTCTGTAAATAGTTTTTTACCGATAGCTTTTTCTGTCTTGGCCAATGTCAGCGGCACACGTTCATACAGGACAGATTCATCGATACCGTTGTCTATAAGCGTCTTGAACGCCGCATCCGTGTCGGTAAAGGCCCGACTGCCACGGCCTTCTACGCATTTCCAGCCTGGGACATTGATGCCTTTCAGCGTGCAGGAAAGGCCATACTCTTGCAAATCTTCTGCCCAGGCTTTGAGCTGTTTGGCGATAGCCAAGTATTTACCGAGTTCTGGCATGCTGATCATTGTCATGTCACGTTTTTCATGGGCCACATCAGCCATAGCCGCATAGTGTTTAGAACGGGCTTTACATTGTGCCTTGGCCCGGCAGAATCGGCACCAGTCGCCTGGGCTGAACGTACCGCCGTCATCGTTCATAGCATCCTGTGCTTTTGGCGCTACAACCTCACCAGCCCATTGCCGCAGGCTGTCTATATCCATTGTTTCCTGGCTGAAGTTTTGGAGCCGTGGCTGAACGATATGCATGTGTACCGTTTGGAACTGATACAGGATTTGGTACGCCGCCAGCGCGCCTAAGGCGTACAGGCGCATCTGCGGATTATTGGCGGCATCGACCGGAACGCCTTTACCATATTTAAAATCGACGATGTGCAGTTCGTTCGGCGCCATGATCAGGCAGTCAGCCGTGCCAAAGCCCTGCGGTACGTATTGGCTGAAGTCTACCCGTTTCTCTACGACATTATACGGTTTCGACTGATAGGAAAGCAGGATACCTTTGACGTAGTCCAGATAGGTTTCCGTATGGGTATCCATTTCCGGCTGGTACAGTTCGTCTTTTTTTAGTTTATTCATACGCCGGGTAAAGGCTGCATGACTCATCGGTTCGACTGCATAGGCCCGTAGCTTCAATTCAGCTATGCTGTGCGCCAGCGTACCTTCCTTGGCATATTCAGACGTCGTATCTGGGAATTTTGCTTCCATCTTAGGCGCCGCCGTACAGTTCAGCCAGCGGTGCGCCGCGGATGCGCTAAGCAGTGCATGTTGACGGCTCATAATCTCGCCCCCAGTTCACGCAGGGCAGTAGCCAGTTCGCCGTATTTTTCTTTAGGAATGTCCATCATCGACGGTACGCCGAATCTCTGCATCAGTGCCTGGAGTTCAGAGATTTTTCCTGCGTCCATCAGCGGCGCTGTAGCGGCCAGCAGTTCGTCTAAGGCGTATTCCTTGACGGGTGCCGTCGGTACAATTTGCGCGGCAGTCTTTGCGGGTTCTTCCTTTTTGGCTTTATCCGGTACTGCTGGCTGAGGTACTTCATGTTGAGGCGTTTCATGAGCCGGGGCAGCGTTTTCCGTGGCTTTAGGTGTTTCAGCCGGTACTGCATCCACTTTTGGATGCTGTTCTTTTTCTGGGGCCTTATCCGGTACTGCGCCCAGATTTGGGCTCAGTACGACAGCTGTATCTGTGCTGTTCATTCCATTCAGAATTGAGGCCAATGCGCTGAAATCTTTCGTGATTTCTTCCATATTGCCAGTGAATTCAATGTTAATTTTCATCATGCTGTTCCTCCTCTTTACAATTCAGTACCATTTGATTGTAGTAAGATTCTTTCAATTCAAAGCCTAATGCCCGGCGGCCCATTTGCAGGGCAACAACTGGGACACTGCCAATGCCCGCGAACGGGTCCAGGACGATGTCATCCGGGTTCGTCCAAAGTTCTAAGCAGCGGGCAATCAAGTCAAGCTGGAGCGGGCAAATATGCCGTTCATCTTTTTCATCCCTTGCCGCCGCCCTGTTAAGCGTGTTGCTTTGCCGGATATCCATCCACACAGGCGATGCGTAGCGCCGCCATACCTGGTGGCTGTAAATTGGTGTGGTGTTGTATTTTTTTGGGGCTTCGACAAGCTCCGGGTCCGGCTGGGGCCGCAGCGTTTTTACGCCTTCCGGTTCATCCGTACCGAAGAACCTCTTTAACCCGTCTGCATGTGGAATAGGTTCCGGATTGTCGCCAGGTTTGCGGAATGTTACAACATAATCCGGCAAGCCATTGCGGCACATAGCTGAGTCTTTACATAACTGTTTATGCATCAAACCTAATGCCTTTGTTCTAGTTGCTTCTACTAGAGGGTCTTTCCAGACGACAACACGACTATGGTAAATAAAGCCTGCTGCTTCAAAATCCCGAATGATTTCGCCAGGGAAATCCTTTAGGCCAATAACACCATCGCGGCTCTTCATCTTCGGGATGTCCATACAATGTACGGATACCAGCCGCCCAGGCATGACAACACGGGCTAATTCACGGATTAAGAATTGGAAATGGGCATTAAACTGTGCATCGCTTACGCTGTTGCCCATATCTCTGTCAGAATTGCTGTACGTGTACAGCGACGAGAACGGCGGCGAAAATATAGCATAATGGATGCTGTTATCCGGCAGCCCTTTCAAAACTTCTACGGAGTCGCCATTGTACAAAGACACACGGTCAGACACATACTGATCTAAAACGTTTACCATTATTGCTTCACCTCTACGTATGGGATGCCCTTAGCTATCGCATAGCCGTACTCAGCCATGCACCCTCTTGAGTGCTGCCAGTCGCCGCACAGCAGAATGCCATCGCATCGACCCAGCAATCCGAGGCAGGCGTTAAGCCCATCTAGATAGGGAATCATGTAGTAAAGCGGGCCTAATATATGAATTGGCGATACAAAAGCCACACTATCACCAAATTCATTTTTCAGGCTGTTAATAATACCCTGTACAGCTTTTTTATTTTCTTTTTCCCCGCCGTACGGATGGGAAACGTAAAGTAATAATTTTTCTTTCATACTGCCTCCATTTCTGCCCAAGCTGGTAAGCGCATAGGCATAATAGGTTTATAGGCACTCATGATACGAGTTGTCCGCGATAAATTTTCTTTGACGGATTCGCGAGTCAGCTCGGCCATCTTCTGCCGCATGTTGATGGCATCGGCTTCTTTGCGTTCAATGTTCTCTTTTACTGTGCCTTCTTTAGCACTGATGATGATGTAGACATCAACGGGCTGATTTTGACCAAATCGCCAACAGCGGCGAACCGCCTGGTAGTATTGTTCGTAGCTGTCACTCAATCCAACGAATATCATATTGTGGCAATTCTGCCAGTTCATGCCAAAGCCCGCTATTTTAGGCTTGGTAATCAGACATTTTAAAACTCCTACGGAAAAACCAAGCATCGTCGAAGATTTATAGCTGGCTTTGTCGGAGCCAAGAACCTGCCGCGACATGCTGCACAGCTCATGGAGCTTTTCAGATTCTGCGTTGAGGTCGCACCAAACAAGCCATTGCTCGCGGCTGCTGTTGACCAGATCAGCCGCAGCTTGGCAGCGTGCATCTAGAGATTCTTTCCGCGCGTTGCGCCGCTGTGTCAGTGTCAGTTTTTCCGCCGTCGGTGTATCACTGTCAACGATTATCTCGTGCATCCGGAGCGGCGGCAGCGTGTATCCTTCATCCCTGTACCCAAGACTGACCGGGTTATCGAGGACGACGGCCCATCCGGCCATCCAATGCCAAAAGGCGCTCTCTGCATGGCCTTTGAGTCTCCATTTTGATGTTTCCCCGCCGTCGTGGACAAAGAACATACTGAGCATTTCCGTCCTTGTCATGACGCCCAGGAATTCGCTATGGTTGCCCAGCTCCATGTAGTCATTCGGCGCTGGCGTGGCTGTGCAGGCCAAGCGGTATGGCGTCTTAGAAAAGGCTTTGATCAGCATCGTCCTGACCTTGCCTGTAAAGCTCTTGAGGATAGAAGATTCGTCCAGGACGACGCCTGTAAATACGCTGGTATCGAATCGATCCAATTTGTCGTAGTTGGTAATATTGATTCCACATACAATATCATCCTGATGCTCCACGACAACGGCATCAATGCCAAATCGTTTTCCCTCTGCCGCAGTCTGTGCCGCAACGGCCAAAGGGGCGAGAATTAAGACAGGCTTATGAGTATGCCGATGTACCTGGTCCGCCCAGGATAGCTGCATAAGGGTCTTACCTAGGCCGCAGTCCGCAAAGATTGCCGCCCGGCCTTTTGCTAGCGCCCAGCGGACGATGTCACGCTGAAAATCAAATAGCACATCCGGCAGTAACGCCGCGTTTACTTCAAAGCCATAATCCTCTGATAGCTGCTCTTTTTCGGCAATGAATCTTTCATATGTTTCATCCAATTGTATTTCTCCCGTTTGTGTGATATGATGTGTTTGCGTATTTTTGTTTTGAACCGCTTCCTGTTGGCGCAGGAACGGTTCTTTTTTTTTACATATATCCACACAGTCATCGGGAATACAATACCCGTTATGGGAGCATGTATTGCAGTCCATCATCGGTATCACCTCCTTTCTATGTCAGCAATATAATTGCCATACTCAATAAAAACCAGATAGCTATCACCAAGAGAATCATCTGCAGTATCTCCCATGCTGAGATGGGTTCCTCATCTGATTGCTTTAATTCTTCAATCTGCCCGCAGGATTGAGGCTCTTGCTCTTTTTGATGACGGATATAGTTACTGTTAATCCAATCCGGAATATTCATAGCTGCCTACGCCCCCTCTGTGTTTTTCTTCTTCCATTCTTCATACTGCCGTACATTTTCTGGGTCGCGGAAATATTCGATAATATCTCGAATAAAGTCTTCCATTCAATTCACCTCCTTTCACTATAATTTTTCTAAAAGCCGCCGAATTTCACGACCGACAGAGAGCCGGTCGTTGAATGTGGCCTGCTGCCGAAAATCATCCATGTAGGTTTCTATCATTTCGTAGTACACTTCTGCTTTATAGCTGCCTCTGGATGATGTTGGCTCCATTATCATGGCCGCTTCGGAGCCCCGATGCGGCTCCAGAACGGTTACAGTACCATCCTGATCTACTTGAATATTACCGGCCGCTTTTAAGCGGCACTTCATTTTCCGTATTGCGGCGTTAGATACGTCCAACACGTCTGCTGCTTCTTCGTTAGTAATTTGTGGATTTTGTGCGTATAAGTCGTACAGCATTGCAATTTTTGATTTTTTCATTTTCTTCAGCTCTTTTCGGTTTACGTGTTTTAAAGTTCAATATTTTGAACTTCAGGAGCAAAAAAATATTCGTCTAAATTAGATGTATTAATCTTTAAAAGTTCTGAAAAAAGTAACATTTCTGGCTGCGTAAAAGGGACTTTATTGTTTAGCTTACAGGACAACGTACGCTCAGACATGCCTGCTGCCTTTGCAAAATTTCCTTGTGTGCCAAAAACCTCAACGATTCTTCCTTTTAATTTTGAGTAATCAAATACCATTAATGCTCGCCTCCTTTTGGTTTAGTTTCTTGAACTGGAATTATCATAGCATACTAAGTGAGTATGGTCAATAGTTTTGTTCAATTATTTTAACTTTTCATTTCAAGCACTTGAACCAAAAGTCAAAATAAGGTATAATCTAAATTATAAAAGGGAGTGATTAAGGTGAAAACCAGTAATACGTCTGAACGCTTAAAAGAGCTTATGGCTTTAAAGGGCTTAAGACAAATAGACATTGCCGAAAGAACGGGTTTAGGAAAATCCGCTATTAGCCAATATGTTTCAGGAAAAATAACACCAAAACAGGATAAAATTTATGCATTGGCTGAGGGGCTTAACGTATCCCCTACTTGGCTTATGGGATATAACGTTTCAATGGAAAAGGAATTGATTCCTCCTACTAAAAATTCAAACAACGGCTACTACACCGACCCGGAAACGGCAGAGCTGGCCGAAAAGTTGCGTACGGACCCAGATATGAAGGTGCTATTTTCAGCGGCTAAGGATTTAACTCCTGAAGAAATGCAGCAGGCTGCTGATTACGTGAATTACTTAAAAATGAAGGGACGCAATAAGTGAATATAAATATCGTCATAACCCGCCTTACCCCGCATGTAAAAGCCATGACCACGCCTAATGACGACGGCACGTATACCATTATCGTCAATGACCATTTATCCCGTGAAGAAGCCATCAGGGAAATCGTTCACGAACTGACGCACATCGAAGGCAACGACTTCTCCGCCGAAGCCCAGGCGACGCTACTAGAAGAAATGGTCCGCCGTAACACGGATAGCTGCGATGTGGGCAAATTCAATTTTTTCTATCATTATGTAAGCGCATAGAAAGGAATTTTATCATGAACACACAACAAAACCAACAAGAAAAGAAATTTTTAACTAGTCAGAGTAATCCTGAAATCAAAGAAAAAATCCGTCAGGCATCTGAGCTAATGATGCGGCGAAACTATCAAGCCTATAAGGATTTGGAAAACAAATGAGCGCAGAAAAAGATACGATTGCCATTATTTTAGACGACGTGCTGGCTTTCCATGAACATATGGAAAAAACTTTCGTCATGGATAAGGGTATCCATAATATAGGATTACTGGAGTCAGCTATAAGTACGCCGTTTCAAACATTCGGCGGGCAAGACCTATACCCATCTATTATTGATAAAGCTGCCCGGCTCTGTTACGGTCTAGCCAAAAATCACCCCTTTCGTGATGGCAATAAGCGATCTGCAGTTCACAGTATGCTGGTTTTCTTATACATAAATGGGATAGAATTAAAATATACCCAGCTTGAGTTGGAAGAAATGATTATTGCTGTCGCTGATAGTCGGATGTCTAGCGATGAATTGAAAAAGTGGATTGAAAAAAGAATAAAATAAAAAAAATCCCGCCACCGTGCGCCAACACGATAGCGGGAAGCACCGAACGTATTACCAGTACTATTCGGCAAATATAATCATTTTCCCAGTCTATAAGGGGCTTATAAAGGGCTTATAAGGGGCTGATTACGTCTATATTATAGCATATAAGCCCCTTTATTACCTATACATTTTATAAGGAGGCTCATTTTTTATGGAAAAATCTAAATGTGTTATTTATGCCCGCTTCTCTTCTGATAAACAACGCGAAGAATCTATAGACGGCCAGATTCGTGAATGTACTGCTTTTGCAGAAAGTCAAAACTTGGAGATTATTGGTACCTATATCGACCGAGCCTTGTCTGCTCGCTCCGACAATCGTCCTGGTTTTCTGCGCATGATTAAAGACAGCGCACGAAAGATGTTTCAATATGTCCTCGTATACCAATTGGATCGTTTTAGCCGCAGTCGCTATGACAGCGCTATCTACAAAAACAAACTCAAGAAAAACGGTGTCCGCGTCCTGTCTGCCAAAGAACGGATCGGTGATGACCCGGCATCCATTATTTTGGAATCCGTGCTGGAGGGCTATGCGGAATACTATTCTGCTGAACTGTCACAGAAAGTCAAGCGCGGCATGACAGAAAACATTTTGGAAGGCAAGTGGGTAGGCTGCCGTGTACCATTAGGCTATAAATTGACCGCAGACAAAAAGCTGCAAATTGTAACGGATGATGCTGATGCTGTCCGTCTGATATACAAAATGTACAATGCAAATGAACGAATTATAGACATCGTCCGCTATCTCAACGCTCATCAATATAAGACCGGCGCAGGCCGAGCCTTTAATCGCAGCAGTCTTACAAAGATCCTAAGCAATAAAATCTATATCGGGACCTATTGCTGGGATGGGCACATTGTCGAAAATTTTGCCCCGCCGATTCTTTCACCAGAGGTTTTTGAGGCCGCACAAAAGCGAGCTAAACAACATAAGCTAAATCCTCGCCCCAAGCGTCGAAGTGCCGCTTATGCGCTGACAGGATTTATCTATTGCGGGGAATGTGGGAACCCAATGACAGGTCAAAGCGGACGGTCAAAAAACGGTAACTTGTATTACTACTATCGCTGCAGTACCAAAAATAATTACTCATCGCGCGGAAAAAAACTCCACGTCAAATGCCAATCTAGAAACATCAGTCGCGATAAAGTAGAAGATATGGTCTTGCAAACAACAGTAAACATTCTGCGCAATCCTGAAGCCATAAAAATGATAGCAAAGCAAGCTGCAACCATACAACAAATTGACCCTACGGCCCAGGAACAAGCCAGAATCAAGCAAGAATGTAAAGTTATCCAATCCAAGCTAAAAAACTCTATAAAAGCTGTTGAAGATGGCTTATATTCAAAAACAATTGCAGAGAACATCGAAAAGTATGAGACCCAAATCAAAGAGCTAAACCAGAAAATCGATGAACTCAAATTTACTTACGCGCCGATCCGCATCGACGCTGCAGCTGTAGAATTTTTCTTAAAAAATTTACTGCTCAACAAAAAAGAACATGACAAATACCGCATGGACATGTTCCATACATTCATTCACCAAGTCGTTGTATACAATAATGAAATAGAAATCCGGTACAATTATACAGCGCATCCGCAGATATTAAAAGATTCCATCGTTGTACCATTGCCAGATAAACCGCTGTGTTCGTGTAAATTTTATTTTGGAGCACCATAGTAAATAAGCGGTTTCACGTTGATGTGAAACCGCTTATTTATTAGTTCTTTGTCAAATGTTGAGGTGTCTTTCAAATCATCTACTACTGATGGACATGAATAGATTCTTCTATATTTTTTGACAGTTGCCATTTCTTTTTGTATACTGATAAGTAAAAATAGCGGTATCATTTTGACTAGTCCGTCCCTGCGCGTTATGCGAAAGGCTCCTAGCGAAATGTTCCGCTATTTTTGTTTTTATAAATATAGCTCAGCGTTTCCAGCCATGTGTCACCGCCTGACCGAATACGATTGGCTTGCTTACTTTTATCTATTTCTGAACGATATACCGGTGATAAGCGGCAAAGGCAATGCGGATAAATCGGCGTTTTGTCTTTGAGGAATATACTGCTCCTTAGTCCCCATACAATCTATAGCTGCATGATTGTATGAGGCTAAAAAGTTGTTAATTTCAGAAATACCCGGTATTTTTTATGCGTTTTCTTCACTGGATGAATACAATGCATATAATTTTTCAAAGGCTTTCAGTGAGCGGGCAATCATTGCACCGTCTACACAATAGGAAATGCGGCAGTATCCCGGGCAGCCAAACTCATCACCTGGTACAATCAGAATATTCAGTGATTTGGCCTTTTCCATAAACTCGTTGGCGTCGCCGTCAGGAGCTTTGACAAATAAGTAAAACGCGCCGGACGGATAGACGCATTCAAAACCGATACGAGTCAAGCTTTCGTATATTAATTTACGGTTGGCATCATATATGCTCATATCAGCCGTTTGTCCTTGGCATGCCATAACTACCCTTTGGAATACATTAGGAGCGCAGACAAATCCCAACGCCCGTCCGGCACCGCAGACGGCCGTAAACAGCTCTTTGCTATGGCTGACTTCATCCGGTATTAAAATATAACCGATGCGTTCTCCCGGCAGTGACAGCGATTTACTGTATGAATAGCAGACAATCGTATTTTCATAAAACTTCGGTACGTACAGGATAGGCAGCTCATCAAAAATAACTTCTCGATATGGTTCATCAGAAATCAAGAAAATCGGATGTCCCAATTCTTGTTCTTTTTGGCGCAGCAAGGTGCCTACTGCCTGCAGCGTATCGGCACTGTATACGATGCCGGATGGATTATTGGGTGAATTAATGATGACGGCTTTGGTATGTGCAGTAATAGCTTGTTCTAAGCCCTGCAAAGACAGCTGGAAAGTCTTGGTATCTGCCGGCACGATAACCAGTTTTCCTCCGGCACTTTCGGCAAAAACACGATATTCCGGAAAAAACGGCGCATTAACGATAATTTCATCGTCTGCCGTTTCTACCAAGGTTTTCATAATAATAGCCAAGGAAGCAGACGCACCGCACGTAATGTAAAAATTGGCAGCCCGGACATGCGCGTCAAAAGTTTTGTTCATATAATCAGCCAAACTCTGCCGTACAGCCGGATCTCCCGGAGCCGGTGTATATCCATGAATATCAGCTGGATTTTCTTCTTGCGCCAAGCGTACCATTTCGCGCTGCACGCATGACGGTGCCGGAATACTCGGATTGCCAATGCTAAAATCGTAGACGTTTTCTTTGCCGATTTGAGCGGCTTGTTCTTGCCCATAGTCGTACAATGCGCGAATCGCTGAACGGTTGGAACCCAAGGCATACATCGTTTTATTATACATTCAAATCCCCCGCTTTTCTTGTCGTTTGTCTGCAGCAATACAATGCATATAAAAAAGCCCTGCATCCTAACACATGCAAGGCTTCATCGCTGTTTGTATTCTGTTTTCTTCTATAGCATACCAAAAAGCGACTGACTTTGTCAATCCAGTCAGTCGCTTTATTGCAAAACATAACATCTATTCGTTATTTACCGCTGTTGTCAAAATAATCTGCCAGCCCTTTAACGATGCTTTCTGCAAAGTTTTGCTGCTGTGCTTCGGAATTCAGGGCATTTTCTTCCGTCGGGTTGGAAATAAAGCCCAGTTCCAGCAATGTTGCCGGCATGTTGGTATGCAGGAGAACATAGAAGTTAGCCGTCCGCACGCCACGGTCCGGGAAAGATGTTGCATTCATATTTTGGTCATGCAGGTATTTTGCCAAGCTGTAATCATACGGTGTTTTACTGTTGTAATATGCCGTTACCCCTCTGGCATCTGCTGTCGAGTACGAATCAATATGAATGCAGACAAATACATCTGCTTTGGCAGCATTGGCAATGTTGCAGCGTGCCTGCAGTTCTTCTGCGGCACCGTCATACGGAGCGTATACATCGACATCTGTCGTTCTTGTCATAATGACGTTGGCTCCGGCATTATTCAGCAAAGCTGCGACTTTTTTAGAAATAGCCAGCGTAATATCTTTTTCCTGAGAATACGAGCCAATCGCGCCGGTATCGCTGCCGCCATGGCCTGGGTCAATCGCAATAATCTTGCCTTTCAATCCTTTTGTCAAGCTGTATGACTGGCTGCTGCTGTACGAAGGCACCGTCACAGCAGGCACAGTTACTTTCTTCGTGTTTATCGAAGTACCCGTTGTTTTTTTCTGTGCAGCTGTATTAATGCCTATTTTGCCGTCATTCCAATGGCTCCACTGTTTTACCTTGCCGGATTTGTCATTGATATCGATGACAATGCGGGCACCACTTTTGTTTTTGTCCGTCATGCCGGGCAGGGAAAACACTTTAATATCACTTTTGGTAATCGGTCTGGGCACTTTAAAATTGACATCTGTACCGCTTGTCCGCTGTGTAAGCGATATTTTGGATACGACGTTTGTATTCGCCTTATATTCCTTGGCTACGGTTTTGCCCATCTTGGTGTTGGGCAGGGTAACGTAGATATATTCACCTGTTTTGTCAATATATAACCGCGGCGTTACTCGATTGCTCACTTCCAAAACAGTACGCACAAACGGTGTATTGGCGTCATTTCTCGTCGCTGTCCGCACACTGGTAATTTCCGTTTTAGATGCTGCCTGCGACATAAAGAGCGGGCAAAGGCAAAAAATCATCAGGAACGGAAGTATAAAAAATTTTTTGAACACGCTTATCTTCTTCCTTTCTGTTACATGCCATTTATTATAGCACATGTCGCTTGAATAGAAAAATGGTTTTGTCCATCTTCTCACCCCGCAGCGTTTATTTCCGCTGCGCTAGTTCGTCCCGCAGTGCAGCAATTTCTTGACGCAGGCGTTCTTCTTCTTCTTCATTGCGCGCAATCGTAATGGTAAATGCCATGCCTTCCGCTGCCCCTTTAGGCAGAAGCTCTGTTGGAAACTGCAGTTCATGTTCATCATCATTCAAGAGGATGTAGGCTGTCTGTTCGGTAATGCGGTCAATACTGCCGATGAGTTCTTTCTTCATTTAATGCTCCTTTTTGATTTCATACGAAGAGCCGTCGCTGATAATAGAAATGATACCGTCTTTATCAGTCCGGTATACATTGACATGATATTTTTTCAACGTATCCAAGGTCGGTTTATGCGGAAACTTGTACTGGTTGTTGACACCGCAGGAAATCGTTGCATCTGCCGGTTTTACTGCTGCTACAAATGCCGGCGATGATGAGGTTTTGCTGCCGTGATGCCCTACTTTCAGCACGTTTGCCTGCAGTTCTGTTCCTTTGTAGTTTTTCAGAAGCTGTTCTTCGACTTCCTTTTGGGCATCTCCTGTAAACATAATCGAAAACGTACCGTATGTCATTTTGCAGACAATCGAGTTGTCATTCGTCAAGCCGCTTTCCGATACACCCTGGGTATTTTCTTTGGTAAATGGTTTGCCCGGCGAGAGAACGGCGAACCTCACATCATCGCCTAAGGTAATGGTATCGCCTTTTTTCAACGATTTGTACGCAATATTCTTGGTCTTAATATTTTTTAAATAGTTTTTGTACATCGCCGTATTGGCAGCCTGGCCGTTATCATAAATCTGTTTTATCTGAAACGCCTTAAACAAGGCAGCCATACCGCCCAAATGATCGCCGTGGGGATGCGTAATCAAAACAACATCCAGTGTTTTGACTTTCTTTTCTTTCAGCTGCTTAACCAAAGCGTCCCGGCTGTCCACGTCGCCGGTATCAATCAGCATATTCTTTCCTTTATATTGAATTAACGTCGCATCAGCTTGTCCGACGTTGAGCATAGACACATGCAGGGCTTTATCTGAATCGGTTACTGCTGCCGCCGATGCACGCTGCGTACCGCTGTCATGGTCTTGTGTGGCGTTGGTGCCGCAGCCGCCCAGCAAAACCATCAATGCCAGACATACAGCTGCCAGGCAGGAAAATGCCTTATTCCATTTTTTCATGATGTGTTCCTCCTATCAACGGTTCCTGCAGTAACGGTACAGCCATATTTTCTTCCAGCGCACTGATCACGCGTGGGACTGCATCCGCTGCTTCCATGGGAGTAAAGCCATAGGAACCATATTCCTTGCGGCACAGGTCACCGGCTGCGCCATGCAGGTATACGGCAGCGCAGGCAGCACTGCAGATGTCCGGACGGCTTTCTCTGGCTGCTACTGCAGCCGTCATTCCCGTCAGCACATCACCCATACCGCCGCAGGCCATGCCGGCATTGCCCGTCGGATTGACGTACGCATTGCCCGTCTTGGCAGAAACAATAATCGTCGGTGCACCTTTCAGTACCAGGTTGACATGCCATTCTTTCACAAATGCCTTGGCTGCGCCAATCAAATCCTGTTGTATTTCTGCAACAGGTACACCGCTGAGACGGCTGAATTCTGCCAAGTGCGGCGTCATGATAATACGCTGTCCCATAGGTTGTATAAAATCTTTTTCATCTGCCAATACGTTTAATGCATCAGCATCCAATACGACAGGGCAGGTCGTCCCCTGCAGCATCAATTTGACAAATTCTTTAGTTTCAGCTTCTTTACCCATACCAGGACCCATAGCCAATACAGACCAAGAAGCACTTTCTGCCAGTATCGAAGAGGCATCTTCACGCGTAAAAAAGGCATGACTGCCGACGCCGCGAACCATGATTTCCGGCTGGCGGCCGATACAGTACGGTGCCGTTTGCGCCGGTACCCGCAAAAATACTTTGCCTGCGCCGCTCCGTACAGCGCCATGTGCTGCCATGAGAGCCGCTCCTGCCATATCGCTGCTGCCCGTCACAATCCCAATGGTACCGTGGCTGCCTTTGTGGCTGGCCGGACTGCGGGGAACTAAAATTTCAGCGATATCCGATTCCTGCAGCAAATATGCCGGGTCATCTTCCGGCTGTGTCAGCAGCGGTGCCGGCATGCCGATGGCATCCAATTCAATCGAACCGGCACACGTACGTCCCGGATACAGCAGCAGTCCCCGCTTCAACGCGCCAAATGTAATGGTCATATCGGCAAACACCGGTCCGTTTTCTTCTTCGCCGCTGCCGCTGACAGCTCCCGTGTCGGCATTGACACCGGTCGGTATATCGACTGACAAGACCGTCAATTTTCCTGCCGCTGCCGTTTCATTAATCATTGCTGCGATAGAGGTCAGCGGTTCCCGCAAATCACCGTGAAATCCCGTTCCCAGCATCGCATCGACTGCCACCTGGCTGTGCTGCAGCCGCTGCCGCAGCAGCTGCCAGTCTATATCCCCGCTGCCGCAGTTTGTCACGATGCATGATTCGTTATCTTCCAATTCCAGTAAAGTCATCAAATGCTGCCGCGATTCTTCGGAATACGCCTGGGTATGGCCCAGCACATAGACATATGCTCTGGCACCAGCTGCCAAAATATGCCGTGCCAGCACAAATCCGTCACCGCCGTTGTTCCCTTTACCGCAAAAAATGATGACGTCTTTGCCTGACCAGCCGCCAATAAATGCATCAGCCCGTTCAGCTGCGGCATGGCCGGCGTTTTCCATGAGGACTGCCGGCAAAATGCCGTATTTTCCATGCATGGCAGTTCGGTCCATGTTTCTCATTTGTTCTGCTGTATTTAATTTCTGCATTGTCAATCTCCTTTACTACATGATAACTTGAGCCACCGCATAGTCTCCATCATGGCTGATGGACACGGACGGGGTTTGCACAGACTTTGCTTTGACAGCATCCTGATAGTATCCATGCAGCCGAAAAAACGGGGCTCCCAGTTCCGTATGGTCAATTTCCACATCTGTCCATTTTCCCTGTCTAAATCCGGTACCTAAGGCTTTAAACAGCGCTTCTTTGGCAGCAAATATGCCGGCAAACGAAGCGTATTGATGATACTGCCGCTGACGGCAGTAGGCAATCTCACGGTCCGTAAAAAAACGATGGAGAGACCGTTCGTGATGACGGACCAATTCCTGCATACGGCTAATCTGCACAATATCTATTCCGCAAACCATAGCACTCCTCCAATATAAAAGCCGCAATCCCATTGACGGGACTGCGGCACGTTACTTACCATTTCTGCATTCGGATACAAATAGCCAATCCTTCCAGCAAGGCCCGAAACGTCATAAAAGACACGGTCATATCAGCATATACAGAATGCGTCACTTTATAACAGAGCGTCACTTGTTTGTGCTGATAATCGTATACCAAACCGTGCAGATTCGATTCAAAGGTATACTTAGGTGCCGGCACCTTAAATTGAGGCGGCTTTTCTACTTCAAGTCCATGAATCAAACGGTTGATGAAGACAGTTTTAGGCACTTCTGATTGAAGCATTTCTTCTACAAAGCTATCCAATACAGACATGAATTCACCTCAATCAATTAGTCAAAGAAATGTGCATGAATAGCTTTGACAGCCGTATCCACGCTTTCTTCGCCAATCAGGCAGGTAATGCTGATTTCAGACGTAGAAATAATTTCGATGTTGATACCTTTGTCGCCAAGAACGCCAAACATGCCTGCTGCAATGCCAGGATGGCCAGCCATGCCAGCACCGACAACGGATACTTTAGCCATTTTATCATCAATTAAAATATCTTCTACAGGAAATTCCTTGCGAATGCCGGCCAATACATCTTTCGCTTCTGCCAGTTCCGTACGGGCAATCGTAAAGGTAATATCCGTTACGCCTTCTTTGGCAATGCGCACGCTCTGCACAATCATATCGACATCGACATGCTTTTCTGCCAATTCTGCGAAAATCTTATAGGCATATCCCGGTTTATTGGGAATTCCTAATACGGTAATTTTTGCAACGTTTTTATCCGAAGCTACGCCGCGGATGAGATACTGTTTGAGTTCCATAGAGCAATCCTCCTTGATAATTGTGCCTTCGTCTTCTGAAAATGTAGACCGTACATGGATGGGAACGTTAAAACGGCTGCCCATTTCTACAGCGCGCGGCTGCATAACGCCGGCACCCAGCTTTGCCATTTCCAACATTTCACCATACGTGATTTCTTTCATTTTCTTCGCATTCGGCACAATACGAGGATCGGACGTATAGACGCCGTCTACATCTGTATAAATTTCACAGACATCGGCATGAATAGCACCGGCAATCGCAACAGCTGTCGTATCCGAACCGCCGCGGCCCAGTGTCGTAATATCGCCATGGCCTGTAATGCCCTGGAATCCGGCTACGACAACAATATTGCCGTCATCCAGTGCTTCCATGATTCTATCCGGTTCTAATTCCAAAATTCGGCCCTTATTAAAGGCGTCGCTCGTCTTAATGCCTGCCTGCGCACCTGTAAAGGAAATTGCCTTTTGGCCTGCTTCCTGAAATGCCATTGCCATCAGCGCAATCGATACCTGTTCGCCTGTCGTCAACAGCATATCCATTTCACGGCCATATGTTTTGGAGGTAATTTGTTTTGCTAATGCTACTAATTCATCTGTCGTGTCCCCCATTGCAGATACAACGATAACAATTTTATCCCCAGGCTGCTTGCCTTTTAAGACACGTTGTACAATAGCACGCATTTTGTCCGGCGTCGCAACAGAGCTGCCGCCAAACTTTTTCACGATTAATGCCAACTTAAATCCCTCGCTTTTAGTTTATTCTCACATTCCCATGGTCCATCTAACCATATATTGAATAATATCATGTACCCATACAAAAGTAAAGAAAAATGTAAAGAAAAAGCGCATGCCGCGCTATTTCGCTTTATTGGTTCTCTGTTTGAAACATCTATTCAGAAAACTTTTACAAATTCTGCTAAAAACAGTTGCCTATTTTGTCACAGGACCCTATAATTTTAGTATTCCTTATTTTATCTTTTATATTTTTTATCCCAAAGGAGTGGTAATCATCATGGAACAAAATTCCAGCATCTTGGAACGGGTATTCCATCTGTCTGCCAACGGTTCTTCTGTCAAAACCGAACTGCTCGCAGGCATTACGACGTTTATGACGATGGCCTACATTTTGGCCGTCAATCCTACGATTTTAAGTGCCACCGGCATGGATAAAGGAGCCGTACTGACGGCGACTGCTATGGCATCCTGCCTCGGCTGTCTGTGCATGGCCTTTTTTGCCAACTATCCCTTCGCCCTGGCACCCGGCATGGGGCTTAATGCATTTTTTGCCTATACGGTCGTCCTGCAAATGGGCTACACCTGGCAAATGGCATTATGCGCTGTTTTTGTTGAAGGTGTTATTTTTATTATTTTATCGCTGACCAATGTACGGGAAGCTATTTTTAACGCTATTCCGCTGACATTGAAAAAAGCAGTATCTGCCGGCATCGGTCTTTTCATCGCCCTTATTGGATTGTTAAATGCCCAAATCATCGTTGCCAACCCAGCTACCAAAATTTCTTTGTTTTCCTTCAAGCAATCCGTCGCTGCCGGCACATTCAGTACGGTCGGCATCACGGTCCTGCTGGCTATGATCGGCATCCTCTTTACAGCCATTCTCATGGTCAAGAAAGTCCGCGGCAACATTCTCTGGGGTATCTTGTTTACTTGGATTTTAGCCGTTCTCTGCGAAATGGCCGGCTTATATACGCCAAATCCGGATGCACACATGTACAGTGTTATTCCTGATTTATCCGCCGGTGCCGCTTCTTTCGTACCAGCCAGTCTCTCGCCGATTCTCGGACAGCTTGATTTTTCCAATATGATTAGCTTTGATTTTCTCGTCGTCATGTTTGCCTTCCTATTCGTCGATATTTTCGATACGCTCGGCACATTAATCGGCGTATCTTCCAAAGCCAACATGCTGGACGAAAACGGCAAACTGCCGCATATCAAAGGTGCCCTCATGGCAGATTCCGTAGCAACAACAGCCGGTGCCCTGCTCGGCACAAGCACGACGACAACCTTCGTTGAAAGCGCTACCGGCGTCAGTGAAGGCGGCCGTACAGGTCTTACCGCTGTCTGCGTCGCAGTCCTCTTTGCCTTGTCCTTATTCTTCTCGCCGTTTTTCATGGCAATCCCGGCATTCGCTACCGCTCCGGCACTGGTCGTCGTCGGCTTTCTCATGCTGACATCTGTCGCAGGTATTGATTTCAACGATTTCAGTGAATCGATTCCGGCTTATATTACCATTATCTCCATGCCGTTTTGCTACAGCATTTCTGAAGGCATTTCCTTCGGCGTCATTTCCTATGTCATTATTAACCTGCTTACAGGCAAAAAAGGAAAGATTTCCCTGCTTATGTATTTCCTGGCAATTATCTTCATCTTGAAATACATATTCTTATAATAGGTATTTGCAGTCAAACGATAGGGGCTGTCGCGCGAAGCGATATGCCCCTTTATTGTGCGGTGTATCACCGCATTACCGGCATAATACGGCATGCAGCAACTCATATTGGCTCTATTCTTGTCATTATGTTGCAGCAATAGCTACCGCTGGGTGTCTTTCTCTTTTCGTAATGCAGTATGGGCTTCTTTACACAAGGCATCGTACTGCCAGTGGCTATGATGTTCCCGCAAATTTTCACACACAGCACGCAGTGTGCCGTCATGGCGGATTTCAATGCTATGAAAAGAACGTTCCCAAATTGGCTGGGATACTTGTTTGTCGTGCAGCATAGACTGTGTCATCATTTGTTTGCAGCGCAGCGCGAACCAATTGAGTATATGAGGTGTATGATGCCGGTATGAAACGAGAATATGAATATGATTGGGCATGACAACGTATTCTTGTACCAGCATGATGCGGGATAGATACTGCATATTTTTTAATACTGCTTCAGCAGCCCGCCCCCACGCATTGGGTTTCCAAACATACACTTGGCTGATAGAGCGAATAGTCCCCAGTGTGGGAAGACGGCCATGCGTGTACAGCGTAAGAAGCTGCGTATGCAGGGCAGGACGTCCATAACCTAATTTTGTGTTTTTCATAACATATCCACCTCTTTTTGATTGATGCCTATAGTATACCGCAGAAAGATTAAAATAAGATTAAAAAATGGGGTCTGAACATTAGAATTAGATTAAAATTTGAGACACTGTAGAAAAACTCGACAGTACTGTCCAGAAAAAATACGTGGTAAAAATAAAAAGGAAGCTGGATTCGAAAAAATTCGAATCCAGCTTCGCGGTTATACAGCCTGTATACTGCACTCATTGTCTATATTTCCATAGATGACGCAGCTTCCTCGCGGCTAGAAGAGGCTGCTGGCTTATGGGCCGTTGGAGAAACAACGGCGTTTTGTTTCATTTTTGCCTGCTGGGCATGCCATTCCTGCAGGCTGGGAAATTCTTTGGCTGCTTGGTGCAGCGACTGATTATAGTCATTAGACGTATAAGCTCGGCCGCTGCTGGCTTCTGCACCGGCAATCCGCCAAATTTCCTGCCGTGTTTTTTCTACGCTTTGGACGTAGTTCATCGTTTCTGTATAATGCGGTACACCGCCGGCTCTATCGACGGCACCGGGTCCGGCATTGTACGCTGCTTCGGCATATACAAAGGGTTTATCCCACGTACGGTAGCGGTCTACCATTTGTCCCAAGTATTTTACACCGCCATAAATATTTTCTTTCCGGTCGTACGGATTGACGTGCAGCTGAGCTGCTGTATCCGGCATGAGCTGGGCAATGCCAATCGCGCCTACGCCGGATACGGCAGAATTGTCAAAATTACTTTCTGTCGTAAACACGGCTGCTACCAAAATAGGATCGACATGATACGTATACGAGGCATCACAGATGTCCTGGGCAATATCGGCCGCATCCTGGCCGGTAATATATTTGCTGACTTGGTCATACACCAGTTCTTCCTGCGTAATGGCATGGACAGGACAGCCTGCCGTCACGCCCATCCAAGCCGCACAAATCATGGTTATTACTTTATTCCACACACTATCGAAGCTCCTTTCATTACTACGTATTATACCACAGGAACGGCTTTTGTGCAGATAGGCCATGAGAGGTTCTGTCACGTATTCCTTTTCTACTTGTTATATTCCCTGCTTTTCCTTCAAAAGTTTTTAGTTTAAATTTCGAAAGAAATAAACTATAATGCTGCAAGCGATTTTCATAGAACGATATGGTAAAAAGCGGCAATAACATGAAAATTTTTAGTCTTCATGTTATTACCGCTTTTTGTATGTTGCCATTTGTTTCTCTTTTTAGTGAATGGAAGCCATAAATTCTGTATATTCTTGTTTGGTCATAATCGGATGGAACTGGTTTAGCACAGCTTCCAAGCCGGAGGCGTCATCATACAACAAATCAATGAGCGTCATGGCCATGACTTGTGTCGTTTTGATGTATGCCGTTTTCTCTTCAAACAGCGTATAGTCAGCACTGTGCAGTGCACCGTGCACGCAGCCTACATGCGGATGAATAATCGGCATCAAATGGGACAAGTCCCCCATATCGGTACTGCCTGCGTTGTGCGTAGCATGGACGATATGGTCTTTGCCAAAAATTTTGTCGCAGTTAGCTTCCAAGAGAGTTGTCGTGCTTGGATCTTGATACATGGGCAAATAGCCTGGCAGGTTATGAATATCGCACGTCGCGCCAACGGCCATGGCCCCGGCAGACAAAGCTCTGTCAATCGCGCTGTTATATGTTTTCATGGCTTTTGCAGAGGCCGCGCGAACGTAGCTTTCCATGCGGACATAATCGGGTATGACATTGACCAAATCACCACCGCTATTGATAATTGGATGGAAGCGGACATAATCTTCTTCCCGGAAGGTTTCACGGAGCGCATTGACCCCCATGATGCCGAGCATGGCCGCATTCAGTGCGTTGATGCCTTGATCCGGTGCAGCAGCTGCATGCGCTGCTTTGCCGTGATAATCAATGAGTTTGCTGATAAATCCGCTGCTGGACCCACCAATAAAAATATTGCCCTGCGGGTCGTTCGTCGTCGCGACATGCATTTCCATAGCAGCATCAATATCATCAAAATCACCTTGATACAGCAGTTCTTGTTTACCACCAAAGAAATGAATTTTTCCTTTTTCGCGGAGAACGTTGCGGTACTCGATTTCAATGCATTCTTCTGACGGCACGGCAAAGAACACGACATCACCGCCAAGGTACTGCATGGCATTCGTATCTTTCAGCGCCATCGCTACGCCGAGCATATCAGCTATTTGCACATAATGGCCGCAGCAGTGGGCAGCTCCTGTCGTTTCATCTGCTGACGGATGATTGCGGCAAATAATCGAATCCAATTCGCCCAGCACGGCAATAGTACGGCGGGAATGTTTTCCTTTAAGACGTCCTTTGACGCCGGTAATAGCATGACCTGTCGTAAATGGAATACCTAGTGCAGCTAGGTTGTTTTGGACTTTTTGCGATGTTTTGTGTTCTTTATACCCAAGTTCCGGTTCGGCAAAGACCGATTCACCAAAGGCTTTTATTTCGTCTGCCCGTTTTTCAATGGCCTGGCAGACCTGTTGTTTCAGCTCTTCTTTTGTCATTAGTATCGCCTCTTTTATCTTAGAAAATTCCTTCTAAATGAAGCATAATTTCTGCCATCAATGTGGCGCAGACGAAGGATCCCGTCGCAACCATCAAAGCGACTGGCACGATGCGCCAGGACAACCGTTTGAATGCCGGAATATCTTTGCCCAGTGACAAGCCGCCGTATGCCAAAATCGGTGTTGTCGTAGCCAGGAAGTTAAAGTTTTTCGTGTGTTCAATAATGAATTCCGTGCCCGGAATGCCGGGAACAGAACAGATAACAGAGAAAATGGATACCCAAAATACAACAGGCAGTTTGCGAAGCCCAGGCAAATGGGCAATACACAGACCTACGAAAGCAATGATGACCAAAATCAGAGCACCAATAAAGCTGTCTGCTACACTGGCATGATAGTTGCCAATCATATTGCCGATAAAGCCGAGAATGCCGGTCAGGCAAAGGATGAGCAAATCATCCTTACGCGTCAGGCTCTTTTGATCTTTTAAAGCAGCCGCATCTTCTGCTGCCTGTTTAGCTGCTTCTGCGGATAACTGTGCTGCCCTTGCGTTTTCTGCTTCCGAAATTTCTTCATGTCGTTTTTTTCCTGTAATCAGTTCATAGACCTTGACCGTCACAGGCAGAGAAATAAACAGCGCAAAGTATACACCAAGCACTGAAGTCATCAAGTTGGCTGCACCGGCATAGGCTTGAATCTTCTGTGCTTCTTCCGGAAATACGGCTACAATCGAGCCTACCGAAGCTGCCATCATACTGGCGCTACCGATGCCGCCTCCCATAGCCAGTGCATAAGGATGGAAAATACCCGTGCGTGCAATAATCCCAGAAAGAATAGAAATCCACAAAGCCCCAAACAGCGTGCCGCAAATATACATGCCCATAACGCCGCGGCCTTCGGGAGAAAACATGCCGTATTTTTCAGCAACGATGGCCACATTCGGTTCACGGTCAATCGAATAGCAGGCGCCAACAGCTTCACGCCCCATTTTGAGGAGCAGTGCCATCGGCAGACCAAAAATCAATGTACCGAAAAAGTGGCCGAATTCCTGCAAGATTAACGCCCAGCCGGAGTTGAGCAGCATATGCAGGTTGGGACCAATTCCCAAGCCGATTTTGACAAGAAGAAAAAACATGGCAATCGGCATGAACAGCCCTGCTTTTTCCATCATGTCATCTGTCATGATATGAAATTTGGGATAACTAATGACACCACCGAGAACTAATGCATAAAATAAAGGCAAGAAAACGATTAAACCAAATTTTTGGATGCCGATGAGCTCAGCAACCACGACGAGACACAAAGCAAAGACATGTATCCGCCAACACCGTAATAACTCCATGACTATATCCTCCTTAAACACAAATAATTCGGATGCAAATACATACTAAATTTTAACATATTTACACCTCTTTATATAGAAATTCTACACTGATATAACGCATTTGACAAGAAAAAATACATAAATTATTTATATTAAAGATAAGTTATTATATTGCTTTATGCATAGATATGCTTCATGCATCATAGGAAAATAGAAAAAGTTCCCGATGCTGCAATTCAAATCAAACTATTTACAATAAATGGATTCGATGTGCTATTTGGGTTATCCATGACATAATACTTAGCAAACATGATATGTGAATTCTTTCACATATCATGTTTCTTCTTGGATGATACCTTCACCCCATTCTCACTGCTGTCATGATATATAAATAAACCGGCTGTCTGTCATCCTTTACAAGATGCAGTACAGCCGGTTTACACTATCGAATTTCTATGGCATGGAAACGTCGTATACTATTTCTTCCAAAATTGTTCTGCTTTGGCAATATTGCCGCGAATGGCATCACAGCAACGTTTAAATTCGGTCTTTTCATCTTCAGTCAGCGTATATTCCATAACCTGTTCAATGCCGTTCGCACCAACAACTGCCGGAATGCCGCAATAAATACCTGTTTCGCCATATTCTCCGTCAAGGTAGGCACTGACAGGCATAATCTTCTTTTCGTCATGAAGAATAGAACGAACAACCGTCGCGCCCGTAGCAGCTACCCCATATTCTGTACATTGTTTGCCTTTAAACGTTGTCCAAGCACCGTTAATAACGCGTTTTGTCATTTCTTCACGGTCAAAATCAAAGCGGGGATCGCCTGCTAATTCCGATAAAGGCTTGCCATGGAAGGAAATCAATGACCAAGGAACCATCTGGGCATTTCCATGTTCGCCAATCATAAACGCCGTAAACGAATGGTGTTCCAAATTTGTCTGTTGGGAAATTGCACTAATCAAACGGGAAGAATCCAATCCTGTACCCGTACCAAATACTCGATTTCGCGGCAAACCGCTCAATTTTTGTACCAAATCCGTAATAACATCGCAAGGGTTGGTGATATTTACAAAAATCCCGT
>SAMEA104315424__coassemble_484_pt1 | contig 32323 bp, 22 predicted proteins | sample SAMEA104315424__metabat2_low_PE_027 | metagenome-assembled genome bin SAMEA104315424 (sample SAMEA104315424) | gut metagenome | biome: Monkey gut; feature: monkey-associated habitat; material: faeces | place: China | collected 2013
TCTTTTTATTTTCTTCAATGCATTAAAGTTTTCCCACAATTATTTTACACTAACCAACAACCGTTGCTGAAAACAGGCAGTGGCTGGGTGTAAGTGGGAGGCATATACAATGAACTGCAAAGGCATTGCTGCATGGGCTGCCTTGCTTTGCTGTACGAGTACGGCTATGGCAGCATCACCGATTCCGACTTTTGACAAAGACGCTGTGACCGTACATCCCTATCAGCGGACAGGACAACAAGATACACCTATAGATACCAGTACGATGGACAGCAGCCAAATGGGAAACACCGGTACAGCATCTCATCCGGCATTTTACGTACGAAAAATTATTCTAGATAGTACCACCCCAAAACCGGAAGATACGACAGGAACCTTGCAGAACATATTAGATGCATACAGCCAGCGCAGCATTTCTGTTGACGAATTATCCAAGCTCATTGCCGACGTGACGGAATACTACCGCACCCAAGGTTATACAGTGCCGCAAGCTGTCATTCCACCGCAGGAAGTGGAAAACGGCATACTGAAAATTCATGTCTATACAGCCAAATACGATACGATTGCCTTGGTCAAAAATGAATCGGATGTCAAAGACCGTGTACTGCAGCGGTATATCCATAGCTTGAAACCCGGCGAAATGATCAAAGACAAGCCGCTGGAATTAGCTATGAACAACCTCAACGATTTGCCGGCTGTCACGGCACGGGCTGTTTTGGCACCGGGCACGCAAGACGGCACGACGAAACTGGGCATCGAAGTCCTGCGGCGGCCCGTATGGAATAACTACGTATTCTTCGATAACGGCGGCGGCTATTATTCCGGCAAATACCGCTACGGATTTCATACAGAAATCAACAACCCGGCTCATCTGGGCGACAAAGTCATCCTCAGCGGCATGCTGACCAGCCACGATGTCAAAAACTACAGCGTGCGTTATGAACTGCCCGTAGGCAGTGACGGCACGCGCTGGGGTATTGGTTGGAACCAGTCGAGCTACGAACTGCATACCAACGATTTTTATGATTCACTGGGACAGTCGCGGGGCATCAGCTGGTACGGCCTGACGCCGCTGTATCGCGATAGACTAAACAGACTGACCTTGCTCTATGGCTATGATTATCGTCGCATCCGGGACAGACTGCATTTCCCAATCTTTTCCGGAATGGAAAACGTTACCGACAAGACCAGTGACGTTTGGCATATCGGCATCGGCGGCAGCCAATACGATCCCAACCAGTTTACCCAGTATGACCTCATCTATTGGCAGGGCCGGATACGTACTGACGACCACATGGGCAGTAAGACGGCTTATGACGGGACATATCACAAACTGACCGGCGATTTGCTGAGTGTATGGTATGACGGCCCGTGGAATTACCGCATCAATGCCAGCGGCCAGCTGGCCAACCGGTCCCTCGACGGCAGTGAACAATTTTATTTGGGCGGCATGAACGGTGTCCGTGCTTATGGAGCCAGTGACGGCTACGGCGACGCAGGCTATTTGGTCAGCGGTGAAATCCGCCGTCAGACAGGTATCAAGAATTTGGAAGCGGCTGTGTTCGTCGATACAGCCGGTGCCAAACTGCGCGGTAGTACCCCCGTATGGGACCACCTGTCCGGCTGGGGCGTCGGCCTTCGCTACCAAAAGCCCGACGACTGGAATGTCCAGCTCGACTACGCTTGGAAAATCCATGCCCGCGACGATCGGACAGAACCAGATAACCACAACGGCCGGCTTTGGCTGCAAGTATATAAAATGTTTTAGGAAATACAAGGAGTACAACAACTACTATATCAATAAGAGGTATGCTATATGAAACGAAATACTATCTTACATCACTATATCGCCCTTTGGCTCATGGCTTCATTGGCAGCCGTGCCGATGGCTGTCGGAGCGGCAGGAAATACAGTCGTATCCAATAACACATTGCCAAAAGATGGAGAATCTATTACTAGGAATCATCATTTCGATACGAATGCCAATCATGTTATGAACATTACCCAGACTGGGAAAAACGGTATTATCAAATGGGATGATTTCTCTATCGGTGCCAATGCTGCGGTCAATTTTAAAGGGGAAGACCATTTTAATACCCTGAACTATGTCACTGGCAGCAACATGTCTCAGATTTACGGCAAAATGAATGCCAACAACAACGGTAATATCTATTTGGTCAACCCGAATGGCGTACAGATTGGCAACTCGGCCCAAATCAATGTGGGCAGTCTTTATGTATCGACGAAAAACATAGATGATAAAACATTGAATGCCCTAAAAAACAGCGATGATTTTGATAAAACGTTGCGGGAAAACGTAACGAACTTGAACAACGCCGAACTGATGTCCCTGGGCTACGTGACGGCCAACAAGGTCACCTTTGAAGGCAAACGAGTCATCATTGATATGGACCGCCTGCAGACACCGGCTATGAAATCTGATACGGATACGCCGAATATTCACGTCGTCTCCATTCGCGATGACACCGAAAGCGATTACGCCGCCACCAAATCGGATAATAGACTCTATGATGTCGTACTGGGCAGCTCCAATGGAAAGAGTGCAGCTTGGGAAAAGAACATTGATTTCCGTAATGTCAGAGAAACAGATTTGAACAAAGCAGATGCTGTCAAACGAGGAGACAGCAAAGCACAGAATCCGGTTAATGCTGATGAAACCTTAGCCCAGTATTTCACTTATCGGTGGATCAAATCGGGAGAAGAACTTTCCCAAATTGGCAAGAATAAAGACTATGCTCTGAATGGTCACTATGCCCTGCGCAATGCTATTGATTTAACCAATCAGAATCAGACACCGCTAGGAACTGATGAGAAGAATGCTTTCACTGGAAAATTTGACGGCTTGGGATACAATATTTTTGGCTTGTCTATGAATAACAGTAAAAACAATACGGCCACCGGCCTTTTTGGCTATACCAATGGAGCCATTATTGGGAATCTGAATCTCATTGCCGGTACGGATGGCACATCGATTTATGGGAATAAGTATACAGGCGCTCTGATTGGCTATGCAAAAAACACCCAAGTACGTAATGTCACCAGTACCTTGAAAGTAGAAGGAAAGGACTATACGGGTGGTATTATTGGCTGTGCTGAACAGACGAAAACTGACGATACCATGAAACGGTCTATTCTGAACAATCTCATCAATACCGGCACCATCGAAGGAAACCAGTATGTCGGCGGTGTTGTTGGCTTCATGAAAGGCGGTACCCTGGGCGTTGGTGAACGGGGCACCATAGACGATGAAGAAACGCACAACTTAGGCAAAATCACTGGCACCGGCAGTGACGTCGGCGGCTTGGTGGGCCATGCAGAAAACGCGGTCATTGGCGGCATCCAAAATGTGAAAAAAGATACAACGGGCAATTTGACTTTTACAAACAACGCCGAAGCGGTCTATAATGGGTCAGCCGTAGAAGGAGCCTATAACGTAGGCGGTATCGTCGGCAGTGCAAGCAATACGACCATTCAGAATGTACGGAATGAAAGTACCGTTACGGCTACGGGATTTACGAAAGAAACCTATTATTATCATGAAGGGCAAAAAAGGGATCTCGATAAAGTAGAGACGGTACATATGGCCAATGCGGGTGGTATCACCGGTGCAATGACAGATGGAAAGATTAATGATGCCTTGAATCAGGGGAATGTAACTTCTTCTATAGATAAAAGTTACACAGCTTCTAAACGGTATCAGGCGGGCAATGTGGGTGGTATAGTTGGTCGAGCAGAAAATACCAATATGACCAATGTGACCAATCAGGAAGCCGATATTCGTGGGGCAATGAATGTAGGCGGTGTTGCAGGCTATTATGGAAATAGCAGTACGGATACCGATTATCGAATCAAAAATGGGCAAAACGATGGCGGCGATATTTTAGCTACCGGTGGTGTGACAGATAGTGGTTTTGCAAAAGAAAATGCCAATTCCAGACCGGAAAAGTATAACATTGGGAATATTGGTGGTATTACAGGGATGCTCTTCGGCCAGAACGTTCATATTGAAGGCAGTGTCAATCGTGGCAATGTACATAGTGATGATGTGGAAAAAGATACACCTCCTGAAACAGCAATGGCATCGAACGTTGGCGGAATTGCAGGAAAAATTGATGAACCTTTTACCAGTAAAGACGGGAAGCAGTTGTCTGCCCAAGATCGATTAGATAATATCAAGAAAGAGGTAGGAAAAGCTTCTATTTCAGGCAGTGCCAATAATGGCAATGTCCAAGGCTATGTTAATATCGGTGGCATTGCTGGTTTTACATTCAATGGTTCTATTGCTTCTTCCTATAATTTAGGAAATATAACGACTACACGAAAAGCAGATAGTAATATTGCTCAAATTAATTTGGGTGGTATTTTAGGTGATAGTACAGAACAGGGCATAGGTCGTATTGTACTGTATGATGTATATAATAAAGGCCAAGTAGGCAGTCAGGAATACACCAAGTACTATGGACGTCATGTGGGTGGTATCGTGGGTCGTCTCTCTGGACTGGTAGAAAAGGCTTATAATATTGGCAATATCTATAATGGATATAACGTAGTCGGTGGTATTGTAGGATATTGGTTTAATGGGGCCATTTGCAATGTGTTCAATACAGGAAATATTACGGTAGCCAGTCCAAGTGTAGCAGGAACAAGTGAAGTTGGTGGAATTGTAGGTGGTGCCAATGTTGGCGCTGAAAATGATACTGATGGTACATGGAAGCCTATGATATTGAGCAATGTATATAATTTAGGAATTATTCGCTCCTACGCATCGGGAAACAATACTGTAGGTGGTCTAATTGGTGAGATCGTTAACTATGGCCCACATAAAAATGATAATAAACAACTCCAGATAGCTAATGGTTATACCGTCGGACGATTATACAAAAATAATGGTGGATATGCTGGAGCAATCATTGGTAATTTTAATTCCCGAAGTGGAGCATCAACCAACGATGTTACTATGCAAAATTTATACTATATCGAAAGTGATGATAAGAAGAGTGATGGTACATCAGTTGGCTTTGTTGCTACCAATAATCTAAATGGCGATTCAAGTTATAAAAATAAGGAAAATGGATATACTGTTATTTCTGCTGTTCAAAGCAAAAAGCAGGATTCCTATAATGGTTTGCATTTTTCTTCACAAACAAATGGCAAAGTCGATTTTGGTGAAGGACACACGGCAGACGATACTTGGCGTATGGTCGAAGGTACTACACTTCCTATATTAAATGCCTTTTTGCCCGGTTCGGAAAAATATTTTAGTCAGGATGCGAACTATAATGATTTAATAAATAAAACTAGCAATGGCACGTTGCAGTATGGCACGGAATACAATCCGTTGCTCACCATTATTCGGTCTAATAGTAATGATACCTTAACCTTTAACTGGAAAGATTTGGATTTGAAAAACAATGGTTCCATTGCGGTCATTGGCAATGAAAACTATACGCCGAATCTGACGTTAAATGATATGTATATCACCAATCCGACAGGAATTTTTGGCGGCGAAATTTATACGACAGGGACATTGACCATTAACGGTGACGGAATTCATGATATGCAGTTTGGCGGTGGTTCGACTTTACATGCTGGTTCGGTGTCTGTTGATGCCAAAGGCAAAGTGCTGGACGACAGCGGTGAAATCCATGCGGTCGGCAAGAGTGGTCATTCCGACTTGGGAGATGTGACGCTGACCGGCGGGGAAGTGAATCTCTATGGTGCGGTGAAGACTTCCAAAGATACGCTAGATAGCAGTGATGCGACCCGCATTCCTAGTATCAGTGGTATCGATAGCCAGTATAGCCAGGATTATTGGAATAGCATCGATTTATCGACATTTACTTCCGATGGTAAATTGACCAGCTTGACCAATTTGGGACAGCTCTATTCGTTAGCCATTGATAAGATCGATAAGAAAAATGGCGATTTGAATATTACTGCTGATGGCAATGTCAACATCCTCTACGGCAATCAGAAAAATGGCAGAACCGAAGTGGGCGGCAATCTGTCTGTCACATCGGACCATGGGGATATTTACATGGACAGTGATTACACCATCGGTCATGGAGGAAAATAAAACACAGGGAAACTGAATTTCACGGGCAATAAAAATATCATCCTCGATTTGACCAACATTGGCGGCCAGGTCACAGGGGATAAAAAAGCCAAAGCGATTCAAGATTTCTTGACGGCACACAGCACGGAAGAACATGGCATTACGGCAGATAATAGTTCCGACAGTGAAGGTATCAAAATTGCAATCGATGCTTGGAATAGCCAGTATCAATTTAAAGACAAAAATGGCAATTCTATAGACGATGTGGTTGGTAATTTTGATTACAAACAGTATGATTATACCGATGAAGATGGAAAAACAACGCATAAATTTTTAGATGCATTGTGGAAGTTGTCTGTTACAGCCAATGGTACATCCTATGGTGGTCCGAATGGAACTGATAAAACGGGTGAAACCAATAGCATTCATGATATTTTCTATACCTTCATTAGCAATGCAGAACAGCTGAATGGCATTCAGCACTATGCAGAAAAAAGTCCCTATGGCCCAAGTGATACTAATGAATTTGATATTTTGCATGCCAATTTTCTGCTCAAAAATGATATCGACGCCAGTGGATTGAGCCATTATGAAACCATTGCCAGAGGAAAAAATAAGGATGGGACAGATAAATCCTATACGGGTACTTTTGATGGTTTGGGCAATCGCATCATTGGCCTCACTGCAGAGAAGGGGCTCATTGCCAACAATGGTGGCATTGTTCGGAATATGGAAATTTATTCTTCTGTTTTTACCGGAGAAAATGCCGGAGCTGTTGCATCTAATAATAGTGGCTGGATTTCCAATGTCACTGGCTTGGGCAATTCCATTACCGGAACCGGCAGTATCGGTGGTATGGTTGGCATCAATCAGGGCCTCATGGAGAATTTATTCGATCAAAGTACGGTCATTGCAGGAGAAAATACCATTGCAGGTGGTTTGGCAGGGACCAATCATGGCAGTGTTTCCAATGCACAAACCAATAGTGCCGTTACTACCAACATCGATAGCACCGATGGTAAAGCGTCACAAATGGGCGGTATTGTGGGTGTTAACTATGACGGCAATGGAGAAGCAGTTGGAATTTCTAATGTCAGTGCTCATGGGGTAACAGGAAAAGAATCGCACACGGAAACGGCTGGCGGTATTGTCGGTGCTAACTATGGTACTATCAGCGAAGCCTACAACGAAAGCGTTCTCAATGGTTCTTCTGGTATTGGTGGCATTGCAGGGATTAATCAAAATGAGGAAAGTAGTAGTGAAGGAAAGAAGATTGCTTCTATTTCCAATGTAGCCAACGCCATGGAAATCATCGGCGATGCAGGCAGTCAGAACGTAGGCGGCTTGGTGGGAAACCAGCAGTCCGGTTCCATTTCTGATGGCAGAAATACTGGCACTATCAGTGGTGGAGAAAATGTAGGTGGTATGGTCGGTACCAATGGGAACGGCTCTACGCTGCATAACTTGGAAAATGGTTCTGTTGCCAAGATTACGGGTGTACGCAATGTGGGCGGCATCGCAGGTGTCAATGAAGGAACCATTTCAGCAGAAAATCAATCCACGTTGCTGAACAAGGGCGAAATCTACGGCTGGGAAAATGTCGGTGGCATTGCCGGTAAAAACAGCGGCATCATTGAAAATGTCAATTCCGATATCTATCTTCACATCATTGGGCAGGACGAAAAAGAGAAACTGCAAGGCTCACTGACAGATATTTCTACCAATGCCCAATTCTTTGGCGGCGTCACTGGTGAAAATGTGGGCACCATCACCAATGCTACCAATAGTGCCACCGTCGATGCGACTGAAGCTACCTATGTCGGCGGTATTGTAGGCCGAAATGCAACTGGCGGAAAATTGCTTGGTATGGGCAACAGCAATCAAGGCAAAGTTATCGGCAAGAACTACGTCGGCGGCGTCATCGGTAAAAATGAAGTGGAAATAACAGGTAAAGAAACAGACGGCGTAGGCGTCACCAATTCCGGTATGGTCATTGCTACTGCTGGCGGTGCTGGTGGTATCATCGGTGAAAATGATGCGGATATTTCCTATGCAGTCATGAAAAACGAAGGCGAAGTTCACGGCAATGCATCAGAAGAGGGTGCAACACAAGAAAACGGAACTGGCGGTATCATTGGCGTCAATGGAGAGAATGTTTCCATTACCAATTCGTCGATGCTGAATACCCTGAAAGGGAAAGTAACGGGCATTTCCAACGTAGGCGGCATCATTGGCATCAATCACGGCACTGTCACTGGCGGCCGGGATAAGAATGATGGCTTCTACGAACATCAAATTTATAACAACGGCACCATTCAGGCCGGCTCTTATGATGAAAAGACAGGGAAATTGAATGTTGAAGATAGTGGTAGTGAAAATATTGGCGGACTCATTGGCTCGAATACAGGACATTTGACGGCAGGCTACAACACCGGCGTCATTTCTGCCAAAAACAGCACGAACGTAGGCGGCATAGCCGGCACCAACAGCGGCACCATCGACCAAGTATTCACCAACGTCATGACAAAAGATGGACAGAATCAGACTATTACAGGTGCGTCCAATGTGGGTGGTATTGTTGGCAATAATGCCAATAGTGCAATAATTTCCAATGCTTATACAGACAAAAATACTACAGTCACTGGTACTACAATATCTGGCTTGATTGCAGGAGCTAATGATGGGACGATTTCCAATGTCTATGGGAAAGATAAACTGGTAGGAAGCGGAAATGCGGTAACCAATGGTTATGGATTTTCTAATAAAGCTAGTAATTATGATGGATTTAATTTCACTGGCAGTGATGGCAAGTCTGCTGTTTGGAAAATCTACGAAGACCATACAAACCCACTGCTGAAAGTGTTCCTTACGAAAGCCAATGTCAAAGAAGATGCCCTAAACAATCTGACCTACAATGGGCAAAATCAACTGGATATCAACAAACTGATTTCCGATAAAACCCTGATCAATCAAAAAGACGCAGATTTTGCAGACTTTACCAATAGCTCGTCCTTACTGCAAAGCAACGCATCGAAAAATGCCAGAATCTACACTAACTGGCTCTGGTCGGCACAGATTGGCAGTAACAACGGTGGCACTGATTTTGATCCGAATAACTTGGGTTATGATTTCACTGTAGGAAATGTAGAGATTGCAAAGAAAGCATTGATTGCGAAAGATTTTGCCGCAAGCATTGTTTACGGGAAACAAGATGGAAAAGATTGGCAAGTAGATAAGAGTGGTATTTTGGAAGGTGTAATATCTGGTGATGATGTAGGTCTGAATTGGAATGGTCAATGGTCTAAAGGTGAAGAATATGTAAAAAATCAGAATAAACGAGACACAGCTGATGCGGGAATTTATAAAGAAAACATGAATGTGACTGGAATTGGATTAACAGGAACTGAGGCAGGGAACTATACAATTTCTTCAGAAGCCAAAGGTGATTTAACTGTCAAACAAGCCAATTTGGAAGTCAGTTTGAAAGATATCAGCAGAGTATATGGTGATCTGATAAATAAAAACTATAGCGGTGAATTGGAATATAAGAATGGAACGAAGCTGGTCAATGGAGACAGCGGCTTAACTGTTACTGTCACAAAGGACGGAGCCATCAAAGAAGGTAGTCTGACCGATGTCAAGAAAACACAGAATGTAGGAGACTATACATGGACAGGCACATTGGGTGGTGTAGACAATCTAAATACCAATTACAAAGTAACCTTTACGGATAGTGCTACATCGAAAGTAACTCCTGCCAACCTGGAAGTCAGTCTGAAAGACATCAGCAGAGTATATGGTAATCTGGAAAACAAAGATTACAGCAAGGCTTGGGAATACAAGAATGGCACTAAACTGGTAAACGGAGATAGCGGTTTAACTGTTACTGCAACGAAGGATGGAGCTATCAAAGACGGTGCTCTTACTGAGATCAAGAAGACACAGAACGTAGGAGATTATAGCTGGACAGGTACATTGAGCGGTGTAGACAATCTGAATACCAATTACAAAGTAACCTTTACGGATAGTGCTACATCGAAAGTAACTCCTGCCAACCTGGAAGTCAGTCTGAAAGACATCAGCAGAGTATATGGTAATCTGGAAAACAAAGATTACAGCAAGGCTTGGGAATACAAGAATGGCACTAAACTGGTAAACGGAGATAGCGGTTTAACTGTTACTGCAACGAAGGATGGATCCATCAAAGATGGTACTCTTACTGAGGTTAAGAAGACACAGAATGTAGGAGACTATACATGGACAGGCACATTGAGCGGCGTAGACAATCTGAATACCAATTACAAAGTAACTTTTACAGGTAGTGCTGCATCGAAAGTAACTCCTGCCAACCTGGAAGTCAGTCTGAAAGACATCAGCAGAGTATATGGTAATCTGGAAAACAAAGATTACAGCAAGGCTTGGGAATACAAGAATGGCACTAAACTGGTAAACGGAGATAGCGGTTTAACTGTTACTGCAACGAAGGATGGAGCTATCAAAGACGGTGCTCTTACTGAGATCAAGAAGACACAGAACGTAGGAGATTATAGCTGGACAGGTACATTGAGCGGTGTAGACAATCTGAATACCAATTACAAAGTAACCTTTACGGATAGTGCTACATCGAAAGTAACTCCTGCCAACCTGGAAGTCAGTCTGAAAGACATCAGCAGAGTATATGGTAATCTGGAAAACAAAGATTACAGCAAGGCTTGGGAATACAAGAATGGCACTAAACTGGTAAACGGAGATAGCGGTTTAACTGTTACTGCAACGAAGGATGGATCCATCAAAGATGGTACTCTTACTGAGGTTAAGAAGACACAGAATGTAGGAGACTATACATGGACAGGCACATTGAGCGGCGTAGACAATCTGAATACCAATTACAAAGTAACTTTTACAGGTAGTGCTGCATCGAAAGTAACTCCTGCCAACCTGGAAGTCAGTCTGAAAGACATCAGCAGAGTATATGGTAATCTGGAAAACAAAGATTACAGCAAGGCTTGGGAATACAAGAATGGTACGAAGCTGGTCAATGGAGACGACGGTTTAACTGTTACTGTAACGAAGGATGGAGCCATCAAAGAAGGTAGTCTGACCGATGTCAAGAAAACACAGAATGTAGGAGACTATACATGGAAAGGCACATTGAGCGGCGTAGACAATCTAAATACTAATTACAATGTAACCTTTACTGGTAGTGCTGCATCTAAAGTGACGAAAGCAAAACTGAACCTGAATTTAAATGATGTAAAACGTACTTATGGTGATACTAATATCACAGAAGGCAGTTACAGTCTCAAAGACTACAAACTAGTCAATGGTGATAGCGGAACAATTGACTTTGATAAAGCCAAGGTAAAAGATGGCGGCTTGATAGCGAATGGAACAAAGACCAATGACGTCAAAGAAGGCGACTATACATGGAGTATAGATAAAGCTGATTTGACAGGTGATGGTTTGAAGCTGAACAACTATGACATTACTGTTGGCACAGGTAAATCGTATATCACGCCAAGAGAAGTAAGCCTGAAAGACTTGACAGCAAGCATCGTTTACGGTAGCACCGATGGAATTCATGCCGGAGACCTTAGCTTCAAAGATGGAGACATTGTCTATGGAGACGATGTAACAGTTAGTGGCAATATAGCTATTCGAGAAAACAGTAAGTATGCCAATAACAAAGACAATCGCGATACGGCAGATGTCGGAAACTATGATAGCAGCTTAAAAGTAGACAATGCGAAACTGAACGGTGAAAAAGCAGGTAACTACAATCTAGTGGGAGACGCTAACGGGACGATTACCGTAACACCAGCTCAACTTCATGTTCATACCGATGATCAGACAATTACCATAGGTCAAAAGCCTAACTATACAGGAAATCTTTCCGGATTGGTTAATGGTGATTCAGAAAAAGCGTTAGGAAAATTGATATACGGAATTGATGATGCACGCTATGAACAGACGGCAGGTACGTATATCGGTGTGATTCGGACTGTCAATGGGAAGTATGGCGAATTGCCGTCATCGTATCATAAAAACTACGAGATTACGTATGATTGGGGCAATTTAATTGTCAAACCAGTAGATGCGCCGCAATTTGATTATCTGTTCTATGATACGCCGTGGGACAAACAGCGCAATTTCTGTGAACGTCGTGCAGAACTGCATTTTGTAGATGGCGGCGTCCATATGGGATAATTCGATGGCTGGTTAACTCCATACGCAGTATAGAAAAGGAAGTGGTGAATGCATGAGAAATCATGTTGTTCACCACTTCCTTTTTATGTTTTTTAGCTGTCAGAGGGTTAAGAATCAGAAACAAAACACGGAAGCCTTTGCAGACTTCCGTGCGGATTTAGTTACCATTCATAGGTTGTCCCCGGTGCTACGACTTGGACGGGAACGTGATAGCGTGATTCGGTTGTGATTTTGTAGACTTCAGGATCGGAGTCAATGACGGGCCATGTTTTGTAATGAACCGGAATGACAAAGCGGGGAGCGATCCATGATGCGGCTAAGGCAGCATCTTCAATTCCCATGGTGAAGTTGTCACCGATAGGGAGAATAGCGCAGTCGATAGGGCCGAAGCGGCTGAGCGGTTTCATATCGGAAAATACGCCTGTATCGCCGGCATAATAGATGCGTTTGCCGCCGAATTCGACGATGATGCCGCAGGCTAGTCCTCCGGCAATACCGGAACCGTGAAAAGCTGGTGTCAGGCGAACTTTGCCAAAGGGCATGTTTACGCTGCCGCCGACGTGCATGGCATGGGCCTTACAACCGGCTTTTCCTGCTTTGCCGGCTACTTCAGCAGTGCTGATAATGGTAGCATCCTGTGCTTTGGCAATGGCTTCGGCATCGCCGTAATGGTCGCCATGGGCATGAGAAATGAGGATATATTGGCAGGCAATATCTGTTGGACAGACTTTAGTCCAAGGATTGTCTGTAATAAACGGGTCAAACAGTAATGTTGTCTGGCCGTCGCTGAGCGTAAATGCTGCGTGGCCATAGTAAGTAAATTTCATCGATGCGCCTCCTATTTGGTACTCCATGTTTTCCATTCGTCTGCCCAGCTGCGAATCGCATGCAGCGGTGCCGGTGCGCAGAGCGTGGACTGTAATGTCTGGCGCAGGAGTGCTTCATTGGGCAGGGGATAAATCGATTGATACTCATCATAGACACTCCAAAAATCGCGCATATGAAGATTGGCGTACGTTTCTCCATAGATTTTAAAACAGGAATCACATAGCGTAATGAAAACGGCTTCTTCGTCATGTTGTTTGGCATCGTCGAAGGCACAGCAGCGTGTATACAGACGGATGTTGCCAAACAACTTGCGCAGATAGTCATATACGTCGGAAACCATGGCTGGTTCCAGCTGCATAAGACGACAGCCCGGTGCAAAATAAATCGGGTATTGGGCAATGTTATCAAATGTATCCATGTGAAAACACCTCTCTTTTTCAATAAGGAAAATAACAATTAATAAATAATTGTTATCTAAATTATAACATAGCATAAGAAAAAAAGCAATGTATCAGAGGGAGGAAGGGCTTTCCTCTTGTACTTATACAGGAAATCTTGTACAATACATGGTGGAGAGTGATAGCATGCATATCGTAATGGTAGAACCGGAAATTCCCGGAAATACGGGCAATGTAGCCCGGTTGTGCGCAGCAAATCATATAACGCTGCATTTGGTAAAACCGCTTGGGTTTTCCATTGATGATAAACATTTAAAACGGGCCGGCTTGGATTACTGGTCCCTGGTAGATGTACAGATTCATGAAAATTTTGAAGAAGTGCTGGAAAAATATAAAGGCCACCGCTTCTTTTATTTGACGACGAAATCAGAACAATGCTATGCAGATATACAGTTTCAATATGATGATGTGTTAGTATTTGGCAAAGAAACCAAAGGCCTGCCGGAAGAACTGTTGAAAAAATACCCTGAAAGCTGTTTCCGCGTACCGATGATTGACAAGGCTCGAAGCTTGAATTTGTCCAATACGGTTGCCATCGTATCGTATGAAGCATTGCGGCAATTGGGATTTCCTGATATGGCCAAAAGCGGTATAGGCATCAAAAATTTGAAATAATGAGGTGTGACGAGTGGAAATTTATGATAAAGCCCATGAACTCGCAGAAGCGGTTCAAGCATGTAAAGAGTACCAAGATCTTGTAGAAGCGGGAAAGACATTGGCTAAAGACGAAAAAACGACGAAATTGGTCCGTGAATTTTTATTGTGGCAGACCCAGCTGGCATATGCACAGTCTATGGGAGATAAACCGGTCCGCAAGAAGATTGAACAGCTAAATCGCCTGTCTGAATTAGTAAAGAATAATCAGCTGGCTGTCGATTATTTGCAAAAATATAATGCATGGCAGTCCATGGCAGGGGAAGTATTTCAGATTATCCAGCAATCTATGGCAGAAGGAATGAGTATTCTTGATCAATAAATACGCATTAACGAGTTTTGTATCACAGCTGTCGGTATCCATACCGGCAAGCCGTATGCTGATGGACGAATCCATGAGTGAGCATACGACGTTTGCTGTCGGCGGCCCGGCAGATGTATTGGTACTGCCGAAATCCGTCAAGGAAATGTCTTTGGCAATTCGGGCGGCCCGCAGCTTGGAACTTCCTGTTACTGTGCTGGGCGGCGGCTCCAATGTGCTGGTGCGGGACGGCGGTATTCGCGGCGTGGTCATTCAGCTGAACCAAATGACCAAAGTCTTGTCCTGCAATGGAACAAAAATTCTGGCAAGTGCCGGATATATGCTGAAGGATGTTTGCCAGTTTGCGCAGGAACAAGGACTGACGGGCATTGAATTTGCCTGTGGTATACCGGGGACCTTGGGCGGCGCCGTGTTTATGAATGCCGGCGCGTACGGCGGCGAAATGAGCCATGTCGTGTCGCGCGTGCGCACAGTAAACAGTACAGGCGGCGTGCATACATACAATGCACCCAATCTGGGATTTTCCTATCGGCAGAGCCGGTTTCAGAAATCGCAGGAATTTGTTGTGGAAATTGAGCTGACGCTGCGTCATGGCGATAAAGTAGAAATTCAGCAGTCGATGGATGAATTGATGCAGAAGCGGAGAAGCAAGCAGCCGTTGGAAATGCACAGTGCCGGCAGCACGTTTAAGCGGCCGCCGGGATATTTCGCCGGGACGCTTATTGACCAGACAGGGCTGAAAGGGTTGTCCTGCGGCGATGCCCAAGTATCGACTAAGCATGCCGGATTTGTTGTCAATACAGGTCATGCTTCAGCCAGAGATGTTTTGCAGGTCATTCACGAAGTGCAAAAACGGGTAGAAAAAGCGCACGGCGTGCATTTGGAACCGGAAGTCCGCATTATTGGCGAAGATTAAAAAAATGGTAGTTAGCGAGCAGTAAGCAGCAGAAGGTAAAAAAACGATAAATTTACAGCCTGTCTGCGAATTACTATTCACTAACTACTTTTTTTGTGGTATACTAACAAAGTTACATATATAAAAATATATTCTTTATGATTAATAGGAGAGAGGACATTAGATGGAACGCAAAGATATTCGTAATATTGCAATTATTGCCCACGTTGACCATGGTAAAACAACATTGGTTGATGCCATGCTCAAACAGAGTCATGTATTCCGTTCAAACGAAAAAGTAGCCGATCGAGTTATGGACTCGGGAGATATCGAACGGGAACGCGGCATTACAATCTTGTCCAAAAATACATCTGTCATGCATGAAGGTGTCAAAATCAACATCGTTGACACACCGGGGCATGCTGACTTCGGCGGCGAAGTTGAACGTGTATTAAACATGGTTGACGGCGTCCTGCTTTTGGTTGATGCCTTTGAAGGTCCTATGCCGCAGACCAAATATGTACTGCGCAAGGCATTGGAACAGAAACTGAAACCTATCGTTGTTATCAACAAAATCGATAAACCCGGTGCCCGTGTATCTGAAGTAGAAGATGAAGTATTAGAATTGTTCATGGAACTCGACGCTACAGATGAACAGTTGGATTTCCCTGTTGTCTATGCCAACGGCCGTGACGGTATTGCCAAATATGCCATGGATGATGAAAGCGATAACTTGGAACCGCTCTTTAAGACGATTATCAAATACTGCCCATGCCCGAAAGGTGACCCGGAAGGTCCTCTTCAGTTTATGGTCACGACATTGGACTATGATGATTATGTTGGCAAAATCGCTATTGGCCGTATTGTCCGCGGCAAAATGCGCCCGAACCAAAACGTCGTCGTTACGGATGGTGAAAGCCAGCGCAAAGCCAAAATCGGTCGTGTCTATACCTATGAAGGCCTGAAACGAGTAGAACAAGAAGAAGCTGCTATGGGTGAAATTGCCTGCATCGTAGGCATTCCTGATTTGAAAATCGGTGAAACCGTTACAGACCCGCAGAATCCGGAAGCTTTGCCGAAGATTAATATTGACGAACCGACCTTGTCTATGATTTTCTACGTCAACGACAGCCCGTTTGCCGGCCAGGAAGGCGAATTTGTTACGAGCCGTCATCTCCGTGACCGTCTGTTCCGTGAAGTACAGACCAACGTATCGCTGCGCGTAGAAGAAACAGACAGTGCCGATGCATTTAAAGTATCCGGCCGTGGTGAACTCCACATCGCCGTTTTGATTGAAGAAATGCGCCGCCAAGGCTATGAACTGCAGATTGGCAAACCGAGCGTTATTACAAAGGAAATCAACGGTAAGAAATGTGAACCGTTGGAAGCTTTGACTATTGATGTTCCGCCTGAATTTATGGGTGCCGTTATGGAAAAATTAGGTACACGTAAAGCAGAAATGGTCAACATGACCGATGTTTCCGGCTATACACGCCTTGAATTTATTATTCCGGCCCGCGGCCTTATCGGTTTCCGCAGTGAATTTTTGACAGCTACCAAAGGCAACGGCATCATGTACCATGTATTCCACGGCTATGCGCCTTGGAAAGGTGAAATCCCAGGCCGTACACGCGGCAGCTTAGTTGCTTTTGAATCCGGCACGACAACTGGTTATGGTATCTTCAACCTGCAGGACCGCGGCACGATGTTTATCAAACCGGGTGAAGAAATTTACTTGGGCCAGGTCGTAGGGGAAAGCAATCGTGATGTCGACATCGATGTCAACCCCTGCAAGAAAAAACACCTTACCAATACCCGTTCTTCTGCGTCTGATGAAGCACTCCGTTTGGTTCCGCCGCAGGATATGGGCTTGGAAAAATCGTTGGAATGGATTAACGATGACGAACTCGTCGAAGTTACACCGAAGAGCATCCGTATCCGTAAAGCCATCCTCGATAAACACGACAGAAAGAAAGCTATGCGTAAAGCACAGCAGTAATAAACACGTTATAAAAATGCGCCTTGAGCATGTCTCAGGGCGTATTTTTTATATGCAGGAAGCCCTGCTCATTGACGTGCCCTATATGCCAATGCTACAATACGTATAAAGAGGTGATTCCCATGAAAATTCCTGAGATTACCCATTTAAATCGACTGAATGATGTATTCTTTAAATCATTGCTGGGCTCAGAAGAACGCAAGGCATTGACGTTAAATTTTATCAATTCGATTTTAGATCGTCATGGTGATGAGGCGTTTGTCGATTTGGTTTTTGCAGATAAGGAAGTAGTACCGCAGCGGATTCACGGCAAACTCTCTTTATTGGATGTATTAGCAGAGATGAATGATGGGACGCGTGTCCACATTGAAGTGCAGGTATTATTAGACGAATGTATGGCTAATCGTACCTTATACTACTGGGGACGGATATACAGCCGGGAATTGGAAGCGGGAGAACCGTATCAACATTTGCGCCCTGTTATTACTATTGACTTACTAAATTATGACCAATTCCCTCAGTATGCTGCCTATTCTCATACATATCATATTGCTGATGATGAAACGCATGATATATTGACGAGTCATTTAGAAATGCATTTCATTGAATTGCAAAAAGTTCATATCAGTGATATAAAAAAGCTGAAACGGGCAGATAAATGGATTGCATACTTTTCACCGAAATGCAGTGACCAAGAAAGGAAGGTGCTGGCTATGAGTGATACAGCTATCAAAGATGCCATGACCTATGAAGGCCAATTTGCAAGCAACAATACATTAAAATCGCAGTACTGGGATTACGAAAAAACAATGCGTGACATAGCGTCGGTACGATTGAGTGGAGAAACAAGAGGTCGGCAAGAAGGCAGAAAAGAAGGCAGAAAAGAAGGACGGAAAGAGGGCAGAAAAATATTGGGAATCCTTATTCAGAAATTGATGCAGGAAGGACGCATGGATGAAGTAGAAAAAGCGTTAGCTGATGATGCATACCAAGAAAAGCTGCTGCATGAATATCAACTGATATAGAAATGCAAAAAGGCGATAAATACAGTAGTGTTGTCGTTTTACTGCTAAATGTAAAAAATAAATGAGGCTTTGCATGATGTTTGACGTTCATGCAAGGCCTCATTGTTTGCTATTGTGATATGACAGATTGAGAAATGATGGGAAGGTATTTCTTATTCTTCATCATTTTTTAATACAGTAATTTTTTGTTTAAACGACATAGCGTGGTCAAATTCATCTTGGATTTCTTGGCAAGGTTCTTTGTCTAGTTTGCTGACAATATAAATAGCGAGCAGAGAGAAAATGAAGCCGGGGACGATTTCATATAAGCCGAACCAGGCAAATTGCTTCCAAATGAGTACGGTAAGGCCACCAACGATAATACCGGCTAAGGCCCCGTTTTTGGTCATGCGTTTCCAATAGAGCGACAATAAGATGGTCGGCCCGAAAGCGGCACCAAATCCAGCCCAAGCATAAGAAACCATTGTTAAAATATAGCTGTTGGGATTGAGCGCCAGCATGATAGCCAATGCGGCAACGACGAGAACCGTAATCCGGCTGACATAAATTAGCTCCGTATCACTAGCGTTTTTGCGGATAAATGTATGGTAAAAATCTTTGGAAATAGACGATGCCGTAACGAGAAGCTGGGAAGCAGCTGTACTCATAATAGCCGCGAGAACGGCAGATAAAATAAGACCGGTAGCAAAAGGAGGGAATAGCTGCTGGCTCATAGCGAGGAAAACTTTTTCCGTATCAGCACCTGTAAGCGGTGTGTCCAGCACTACTTTGCCGACAAGACCGACTAGAACGGCAGCGGCTAGGGAGATAACGACCCAAGTCATAGCGATATACTTGGATTTTTTTAATTCACCAGGATTGCCAATAGCCATAAAACGAACGAGAATATGCGGCTGGCCAAAATAGCCAACACCCCAAGCTAACGCAGAAATAATGGCAATAACACCTGTCGAACTGGTGTCCGGCGCCATGTCGAGAAGCTGGGGAGCCGTCGTCGAAAGACGCGTCATTGTTTCGGTAAATCCGCCAACGGCAATCATGCCGATGACAGGAACTAAGACAATGGCCAAAAACATCATGCAGCCTTGAATAAAGTCCGTCCAGCAGACAGCCATAAAACCACCTAAAAAGGTATATACGACGACGACACCGGCACTGAGCAGCAAGGCTGAAAAGTAATCCATGCCAAAGACCGTTTCAAACAGTTTCCCGCCGGAAACAAAGCCTGAGGATGTATAAATTAAGAAAAAGATAAGAATAAAAATAGCGGAAATAATGCGGATAATGTTATTATCGTCATGGAAACGGTTTTTTAAATAATCCGGCATGGTCAGGCTGTTATTGGCGACTTCTGTATAATTTCGCAGCCGCTGGGAAATAAACTGCCAGTTGAGATACGTGCCGATGGCGATGCCGATGGCAATCCAAGATGCAGAAACTCCGGTTGCATAGGCAAAACCGGGCACGCCCATGAGCATCCAGCCGCTCATATCCGATGCTTCAGCGCTCATTGATGTAATCCACGGTCCTAAGCTGCGCCCGCCGAGAATATAATCGCTTAAACGTTGCTGAGACCGAGAATAATAGATGCCAATAGACAGCATAGCCAACAGATACAGGGCGAAGGCTGTGAGGATTGGCACGTTTATGTGTTCCATGTATAAATACCTCCCTATTACGTATAGAAATATAAGTAAATGATGTTCTTATTGTACTGTACTTTTGCAAGGCAGGCAAGGGCTTTATCATGATAAAGCAACAAGAAAGAGCATATTGCGTATTTTTTCAAGATATGATAGGGTTAAGTTACGATTCTACTTATTAGAGAAAGAAGCAACGATACTAATGAATATACTTACCCTTGAACATGTAAAAAAATCCTACGGCCTGCGGGTCTTGTTTGATGATGTAACCTTTGCTGTAGACGGCGGACAAAAATTGGGACTTATTGGTCTGAACGGCGCCGGAAAAACGACATTGTTGAAAATTATCGCCGGGATTGCCGAAGCAGACAGCGGTGAAATTTGGAAAAATCAGAAAGCAAGAATTCATTTTTTGCCCCAAGAACCAGTGTTTCAAGCAGGACATACGGTTTTGGAAAGTGTTTTGGACGGTGATTTACCGGTCATGCAGCTGCTGCGCCGCTACGAAGAAGCTGTAGAACGCAATGATGACGAAGCGGTCGTCAAATTGACTGAAGAAATGGACGAAAAACATGCTTGGGAATTGGAACAGCATGCTAAAATCATTTTACAGAAATTGGGAATTCACAAGCTGACACAGCTGGTTGATGAATTGTCCGGCGGCCAGCGCAAACGGCTGGGATTGGCGCGCGCACTGATTATGCCATGTGATTTGCTGATTATGGATGAACCGACAAACCATTTGGATGACAAGACGATTATGTGGCTGGAAGAATATTTGCGTGACAGCAAGTCTGCTTTGATTGTCAGTACGCATGATCGGTATTTCCTCGATTCTGTAGTACATTCGATGTTGGAATTGGACCGCGGCAAAGTATATACGTATGAAGGAAACTATGCTAAGTATTTGGAACTACGGGAAGCCCGTCTGGTACAGGAAGAAGCATCGGAAGAAAAGCGGCGCAACCTCATTCGCCGTGAAACGGCTTGGATTAAGCGGGGTGCTCAAGCTCGCTCTACAAAACAAAAAGCCCGTATTGCCCGCTACGAAGAACTGTGTGCCATAGAAGCAGGCAAGCCGCTGCATGAAGTAGAATTATTTGATACGTCGGTCCGGTTGGGCAAAACCATATTAGACATAGATGATGTTGCCTTTGCCTATCCAGAGGGAAAACCCTTGTTTGAACATGTGACGTATCATGTTGTCAAGCATGACCGTATCGGTATTATCGGTGAAAACGGCGTCGGCAAATCGACGCTGCTTAATGTATTGGCCGGACGATTGAAGCCTACTGACGGCACGCTGACGATTGGGCAGACCGTGCGCATTGGCTTTTTTACGCAGCAGCTGCCGCAGTTTGACGAATCGATGCGGGTCATCGACTACGTACAGGAACACGGACATTTTGTGACTAATCAGTTTGGACAGCGGATTTCAGCGACGCGCCTGTTGGATCAATTTCTTTTTACGGACGATATGCAGTACACGTATATTGAAAAACTAAGCGGCGGCGAACGCAGACGCCTGTACCTGCTGCGGCTGCTTATGGATCAGCCCAACGTGCTCATGCTGGATGAACCGACCAATGATTTGGACATTCCGACGCTGACCGTATTGGAACGATATTTGGATACCTATCAAGGCGTCGTACTGGTCGTATCTCACGACAGATATTTTCTCGACCGTGTTGTCGATAAACTTTTTGTGCTGGAACACGGCACATGGCAGCGGTATTACGGCGATTACAGCCAGTATATCGAAGAAAAATATGCTGGGCATACAGAAAAAACAGAAAACAGTACAATAACTGCAAAACCGGCACAAACAGAAAAAATACCTAAGCCAGCTGCACGTCCATCTAAAAAAGGCCTGACTTCTCGGCAGGAAGAAGAACTAAAAAAAATCACGACAGAACTGCCGCAGTACGAAGCATTGCTCAAAGGGATTAATGCTGCCATAGCTGCTGCAGGAAGCGATTATGCAAAAGTAGAATCACTGCTGCAGGAACAAAAAGAAACCCAGGAAAAAGTAGATGCCATGACCGAACGCTGGTGCGAGCTGGAAGATTTGAAAGAGGAATAGATGGTTATACTATCCTCCTTTCAGTTCTTCGTGGTGGTTGAGTTGAAATGCGGTTTGGATATGTCTTATTTTATATAGAATAAGGGGCCTTGTGAATAACGGATGTCCACAAGACCCCAATAGGTATTATAGAGCCCTTATATATAATAATTTTTATGTCATCTGATTAAAGTTGATATTCTTTGGCTATTGTTTCTACTTTTTCAATGGGACACTGTAAAATTTGTGCAATATATCCAGGCTCTAAATGATGGCGCAGCATGCCAATAATCGCCTGCCGTTCTCCCTGCTCACGTCCTTGTGCTAACCCCTGTTGAACTCCTTCTTGTCGGGCTTCATCTAAGCCTGAATAATAATCACGGATGGCTTTTTCACGCAGCATGTATTTGTAGCGCATGGTTTCATCACTCGTAAAAGCATTTTCCGCTTTGGCTACGTCTTTCATCACGTTGCTGTTCATCGTCAGCACCTCCATTTCTTTCTCATTACAGTTGGAAAAATATGCTGCCCAGGTTCCTAATTTTGTCAGTTTTTTGATGTCGCTGTACGTAAATTTTTTGATTTCTATAAAATGCATGGCAAAATGGTCTGTTAGTCGCTGTTTTGACGCATCATTGCAAATATGGTAAATGTTATGCCAAGCTGTTTCCGGCAAATAGACAAAATCCAGCAGGATAATCGATACAGTGGGCTTCAGCTGCGTATACTGTTCTTTTTCTTTTAGCTGTGAGCCATACAAGCCAGCCCAATAATACAAAAATCGTTCGGACAAATAGGAATGCTTCAACACTTGCACTTCGATATCGATTTGCACTCCTGTATTTGTCTGGGCTAAGATATCGAGCTTGCTCAACTTTTCATGTTCAAAATCAGGATCTTGGTCTTTGTTTAAAAAGACGACATCTGTGATTTGCGTTTCTTCATTTTCATACAGCACGGCATTGAGAAACTGAATCGTCAAATGTTTGCGTTGTTCACTGCCTAGCAGATACTTGAAATAAAAGTCATTCATACGGTTAATCTTGAGGGTATTCATCGCCGCATTTCTCCTTGTATTGTATCATATTTAGTACCTTTGCACTATATGGGCACAGTATAGCATACGAAGATTAAAATAAGATTAAAAAATCGCTGAGAAAAATTAGAATTAGATTAAATTTTAGTGATGAGCAGAGTGGGATGGTAATACAACGATTTTTACTATCATATACTAAATATTTTTTTATGTGTTTAATTTGAAGAAAATACTTAGTAATGCAGCAAACGATGTACGTAAAACGGCATCATAAAAAGGACTGCGACAAAATGAACTAAAAATTCTCATTTTGCGGCAGTCCCTTTGTATGCAGTTTGTCATACTGACGTTAGATTTTTGTCTAAAAAGAACGTTTTCCCAGGGTGGGATGGATGCATTTTTTTAATGTTAAGTGGTCTACCAAGTAGCCAGCTTCTTCTAAATCGACGTCTTCTTTGGTGCCGTCGTGTTCAAACACGCAGAGTGGATGGTCCGTGCCGACTTCGCCGCCGGGGAGATAGATGTATTCACCTGTTGCAGTATCGCCGAAGATAATGCCGGCGAGCAGGTGCTTTTTTGCTATTTGGCTCATAGTGATTCCTCTGTATCGTTAAATGTAATTTCCAGCAGCTTGCAGTCTCGGTAGTCTGCCGAAACGAGCTGCAGCAGCGTGCCGTTGTAGTGTCTTGGAAACATCGTATTGGGCTGCATGCCGTGCAGATGACCAAAGACACAAAGGGGCACGCGGTATTTTTCCAAAAGTTCCGTAAAGCCGCTTGGTTTGGTCAAATCGCAGACAGGCGGGTAGTGAAGCAGAAGAATCGTATGCTGGCAGCCTAGTTTTTCTGCTTCCTGCAGTGTGCGTTCGACGCGCAGGAGTTCGCGGCGGTACGGTTTGGCATCCCGTTCTTCTTTGTAATGAATATCACCGGGGCAGACCCAGCCGTGAGTACCGCAGATGGCGATGCGCCCGTCATCAATAGTAGTTGTCGAGCCGTAGAGGTAGTGCATGTTGTTTTCGGCATCCATACGGTTAAGCTTGCCGGCACTTTCCCACCAATAGTCGTGGTTGCCGCGGATGATGAGTTTTTGTCCGGGCAGGGCTCGGATTTCGTCGAGGTCTTCTTGGGCGTCTTTGAGGTGCATGGCCCACGATGTATCACCGGCAATGAGGACGACATCTTCGTCCGTTACCCGGTTTTTCCAGTCTTCCTGAATCCGCTGCCAATGGTTTTTCCAGCGGGGACCGAAAATTTCCATCGGCTTCTTGGGAGGATGACCGGATAAATGTAAATCTCCGATTGCAAATAAACGCATAAAACAATCCTTTCCTATATAATGTAATACATGGGATGCTGCATGCAGCACCTTTTTGGGTAATTTTTTATGATTTTCTCTTATGGCGGCAGTTTTTCTTTTAGGTATCCATGGACTGTGCTGCCGGTTGTGTAAGGTTAGCATGCAGTTTTTGGATAAAGAATTCTCGGTGTTTGGGATTGGATGTTTGAGAAATTAGGTAGCCGACAAAAAGCGGATTAGTCAAAAAACGGGGAATGATTTTGACATAGAGATTATCGTTTTCGGGAAAATCATAGAAGAAGATATTGTAGCTGTCATTGTGCTTAATAAAGCCGTTCATGAAATACGCTGCCGTTTTTTGCATGTACTGTACAAAAGCAGGCAGCTTTTTGATGTCGCTCAAAATAAGATTGACTTCATAAAAGCCGATAATCGGCCGTTGGGATAAGTTGATTTCTATGCCTTCTTCTTGTAAAATAGGCGTACCAATAAAATGGTATAATTGAATATCTTCATGGTAGTCGTAGTTTTTGAAGCCGACAATCTGGGAATGGGGGTGGTGAATCGTACCGCCGGACATGTAGCCGTGATTGCGGTAAAACACGACGGATTTGAATGTATGCATATCCTTGACTTGCTGCCATTTTTCCAGGCCGAAACGGACGAGCTGCACGGCGTATGAAGGCTCATATGATGAAAAATCACCGTCACAGTCATCGGTTTCAATGATGAGGGTCTGCCAGGAATCGCGCAGGACCGGGTAGGCGTTTTCCAGCCAAATCATATGGCCTCGTGTTTCCATAATGTTTTTGAGATGGGCTACATCGCAGAAAGGACAATAGGTTTCATCACGGTGTACCGTATCGGGCTTGGTTTTGCCAATATCCAGGTTGTATTCAAGAATGTGCTCTAATGGCTTTTGTTCCATATTAGACGCTCCTTTGTTATGCCTGTATCTATTGTAGCATACAGGGGGTATTTTTTGTAGACAAGGGAGCAAAAAGGCATTAGAATGAATGAGCGTGTATCGGCAGATCGTATGGAAAAACGGTTTGCTGCTAAGGCATTAAAAAGGGTATTGGCAAGCACAATTCTGTTTAGTATAGCATGCATCATATAGTTGAAGGAAAAAAAAAGGAGGCGGTTATGGTGTATACCGTAACAAAACGTTTGGAAGTATCTGCAGCGCATCATTTGCAGCTGGATTATGAAAGCAAGTGCCAGCATCTGCATGGACATAATTGGATTATTCATGTGACCTGCCAGGCGGAAACGCTGAATGCCAACGGCATGGTGATTGATTTTAAACAAATAAAGGAAATCGTTCAGACGAAAATGGATCATCAGAACTTGAATGAAGTATTTTCGTTTAATCCGACGGCAGAAAATATTGCCAAATGGATTTGCGACCATGTACCGTACTGCGTCAAGGTGCAGGTGCAGGAAAGTGAAGGGAATGTAGCCGTATATGAACGATAAACTGATAGTGAATGAAATTTTTGACAGTATTGACGGTGAGGGGAAAACGGCAGGCCAGCTGGCGACGTTTATCCGGCTTTGCGGCTGCAACCTGCGCTGTTCTTATTGTGATACGACATATGCTTTTACGGAAGGCAGTGAAATGACCGTTGCAGACATCGTGCGCCGTGTGTCGTATCCCCATGTGACGCTAACCGGCGGGGAACCGCTGTGCCAGGATATAGGCGGGCTGCTTCAGGCACTGCAAGACCGCAGTGTCAATATTGAAACAAACGGAAGCATGGATATTACGCCGTGTTTTGCGTATCCTCATGTCTGGTTTACTGTGGATTATAAAAGCCTGTCGTCACAGATGGCAGGCCATATGCTGGCGAAAAACTTTTCTGCCCTGCGGCCCCAGGATGTGCTGAAATTTGTTGTCGGAAGTGAAGATGATTTGCAGCAGGCATGGGAGGTCTGCCGTGCATACCGTCCGGCTTGTCCTATCTATGTTGGTCCGGTATACGGACAAATTGAAACGGCGCAGATTGTCGAGTTTATGAAAACCCATCAGCTTACGTCATGGAAACTGCAGCTGCAGCTGCATAAATATATTTGGGACCCGAATCAGCGCGGTGTATAAGAAAGAGGCAGCACAGTGAGTGAAATGAAACAAGAAAAAAACAGCCAATGGGCGCCGGTGCTGCTGGCATGGTACCGAAACCATCGGCGGGATTTGCCTTGGCGCAGTGATTTTCCCCGCGACCCGTATCATGTATGGGTATCGGAAATTATGCTGCAGCAGACGAAAGTCGAAGCAGTCAAACCGTATTATGACAACTGGATGGAACAATTCCCGACGATGCAGACGCTGGCTGCAGCCAGCCAGGATGATGTACTGCGGCAGTGGCAGGGATTAGGATATTATTCGCGGGCGCGCAATTTACACGAAGCGGTGCAGGAAGTCGTTTCATCTTATGGCGGTAAAGTACCGGATACGAAAAAAGAACTGTTGTCGCTGAAAGGTGTCGGCACGTATACAGCCGGGGCCATTCTCAGCATTGCGTATGGAGAGCCGGAAGTTGCTGTAGACGGCAATGTGCTGCGTGTATTCGCACGGCTGTATAATATTGCCGGCAATATTTTGTCTGCACCGGTAAAAAAAGAAATTACGGCGTTGGCGCAGGCCCAGATTCCGGTACAAGAGGCAGGGGCGTTTAATGAGGCATTAATGGATTTTGGTGCCATGATTTGCATTCCCAAAAGCCCGCGCTGCGGCGAATGCCCGCTGGTGTCTTATTGCAGTGCTAAAAAGGCCGGCACGGAAAAAGAACTGCCCTTGCGTATTACTAAGAAAAATATACCGACGGAACACATCGCAGTTTGCATTCTTTCACAGCGGCAGTGCTGGCTGATCCACCGCCGTCCTGCCCGTGGCTTGTTGGCATCGATGTGGGAATTTCCCAATGTTGTCGGCAGCGGCGCAGCCGGACAAACGGCCCTGCAGCAGCTGTTGGCGTCTGTAGGACTGCATGTTGACATAGACCCTGTTCCAAGAGGTACGATAAAACATGTCTTCTCTCATAAAATATGGCAGATGACTCTTTATGAAGGCCGTTTGACAGGCGGCACATTACAGACAAAGGAGGATTGGCAGTGGCTGCCTAAAAAAGCGTATACGTCTGTGCCTTGGGCTGGACCGCACGGCAAAATCACTGCCATGGCAGAATGAAAGGTCTTTTCTTTATCAACTTTATGATTGTCATGTCCTGTGCGGTTGTTTTTTCATTGGTTCTGTGGAACTACATCATGCAGACGAGCCGTAAATGGGCTGTTGTAGTCGGCGGACTGGCAGTGACATTGGTTGCCGTCGGCGAACTGGCATATTACGGCATATTATTTCCTCAGTGGATTGGCAGTCCGTGGAAAGGCGTGTTGTTTTATGGTGCGCTGGCTTCACTCAGCTGGCTCTTTATCTTTTGGCTGGCTTTTCCTGTGTTGCTGCTGGGGGCATTGGGCGTGTTTTTTTGGCGGAAAACGCATAGGCACTGCGAGCAGGCAGCTCGTGAAACACAGTCTGCAGCAGTACGTCTGCATCAGCAGGTATCACGCCGTACGTTTCTCAAAGGAGCAGCTGCTGCCATTCCTGTAGCTGCCGCAGCAACGAGTACCTTAGGCAACGTTGCCGGAGAAAGTTATCTGGATGTATCCCTGCACCGTCTTTCTTACAGCACGCTGCCTGATTATTTGGAAGGCTACCGAATAGGTCAGATTTCCGATGTGCATATGGGGCTGTTTTTTAGTCCGGAACGTCTGCAGGAAGCATTAGATGCGTTGGTGTCCCAACGTGTGCAGCGTTTGGAAATTACAGGAGATTTGATTGATGAATTGTCGTTGCTGCCGGCATGCCAGCGTGTCATCGAAGACAATGCGTCCCGTTTTCCTGACGGCATTGATTTTTGTTACGGCAATCATGAATATTACCGCAGTTTGCCGGCTATCCGCGACATGCTGGAGCAGACGCCGGTTCGTATTCTTTGCAACAGTCATATAGAAGCCAGTCCCGGCAGGGGCGAAGGATTGGCTCATTGCAGCGGACAAGATGACAAGCCTTTTTATATTGCCGGCGTTGACTACAGTTTTGCCAAGGGAGATAAAGCCTTTACGGCCGAACGGGAAGCGTTTGTACAAGATGCCGTAAAAGAAATTCCGGATAACGCTTTTGTCGTCATGCTGGCGCATCATTCAGCGTTTATTGATGAAGCCTTTGCTCATCATATTCCGCTTACGCTTTGCGGCCATACGCACGGCGCACAGTTTGCTCCTATCGGCCCTATTGTGAAAGCTGTCGGTTTCAAATATTTGCGGGGCTTGTTTCGGCAGGGGAAGTCCGTCGGCTATGTCAACCGCGGGACCGGTCATTGGCTGCCGCTGCGGGTATTTTGCTCGCGTGAAGTCAGCGTCTTTGAATTACATAGAAACTAACAAAGGAGTGAGTAGTATATGATGATACAGAAAGCGATACTGCATATTTTGGACTTTAACACCAACATGTGCATTTTGTCGCAGAAAGAATTGGATTTTTCCAGCGATATTGTCTATGAATATGTCGATAAGCGTATTTCCCGCATACTGACCGATGCCAGCCAGCAGACCGGCGCGTTTTACGCAACGAGTCAGTATCAAGTGCTGCTGCAGCAGTTTCTCAGCGAAGATATTTCCTTTGCCGACTTTGCGGCGCAGACAGCCCGTTCGCTTTTTGATATATTGGCGCACTGCGACGTACCGGAGTCGCTGGATTTGCTGATCGTCGATTTTCAGGATGATGAAGATAAGCGGCACATAGGCATACTGCTGCTGAACAACAAAACAGCATATACCCATCAGATTATGGATGAAGACGGCGCAGTGTACAACAAACTGATTAAGCATCACGCCATTTTGCCGAGTACGTCCCAAAAAGCGGAAGCATACGCGTTGATACAATGCCAGGACTATACGGTTCGCTTTGTCGATATAAAGCGGCAGATGAACGGTGAAGACGTATATATCCTGCCGGATAAGCTGCTGCAGTGCACAGCGGTCATTTCTGCTAAAGAAGCCGTCAAACTTGTCAGCAAAATAGCGGCAAAAGTAGCTGAAGACCACGGCAGCAGCACCGTGGAAGCCTTATCCAAAGCCAAAAACTATTTGGCTGAAAACGCAGAAACAGCCGATGATTTTTCACCGCAGCAACTGGGGGCTGATGTGTTTGCCCATTCCCAGACGATGCAGCAGGAATTTCAGGAACAGCTGCAGGAAGCAAAACTGCCTGACCATGTGGCTATTCAAAAAGAATTTGCCCAGCGGACCGGACGCAGCCACAAAATCAAGACAGATACAGGCATAGAAATCACCTTCCCGTCAGAGTACGTAGAAAACACGGATTATATTCAGTTTATCAATAATCCGGACGGCACGATTTCCATTGAATTAAAAAATATTGGCAAAATAACTAATAAATAACATATCGTATCAGCACGATGCAGAACAGTCATGGCGAGATATTGCATGGCTGTTTTTTCGTAGTATAATAAGGATACTTGATAAACAGCAGTAATTTAGAGAAAGGATGATAGGTCATGAAAGTATTTCAGATCGGGCTGGCTATAGCCATGATGGCAGGAACAGCGGCTGCACAGGCAGATAGTGTAAACAATCAGCACAAGGAACCTGTCGTTTCACAGTATGAATTTAGTTCCGTATCCTGCGGCAGCAATCAGGACGGCAATACATACAGCCGTGTCATCACTATGCACAACGGCGTCAAAGATTCAGACATTACGACGGTCAACGGCGTTGTCAGCAATGTGCTTTGGGATAAAAATTCACAAGGAAAGACTGCTCCCGGCTATATTCAAGGCGTCGGATTGAAAGACGGCAACGTTACGGCCAATGCAGTGAATGCGAAAAACGTACAAGCTTCGTCCGGAACGATTGGCAATTTGTACGGCAATCATCTGACAGTGCCGGCAGCCGTGCTGGGAGACGTTGCGTTTAGCGGTAATGGCAGCATATCCGGCGTACAGACCAATGGAAACGACCCGGCATCGGCTGTCAGTGTACAGTATTTGCAGGAATACTTGGCTGCAAAACCTAACGATGTGAGTATGCAGCATTCATTTGCCAAGGCGTTAGCCGATTTGCAAACCAAGGTAGCACAGCTGGAAAACGAAAATAAACAGCTAAAAGCGGAAATAGAATCATTAAAAAAATAAAAAGAAATCTTAAAAATATTTTTTCAGACCAATAACGAATAGAAAAAATAAAACTCATGCAAAAATAGCATAAATAACATATCGAAATTCGCAGATAAATTACGGAAAAGCAATGGAAATTAGGCGATTTTTGTTTTACACTATACATAAGTTTGTGACAAAAGACTACAAAATGTTATTTCGATGCATTACCGTAAAAAAAGGAGAATAATATGCCTGATTTCCAATCCCGTTTTGAAGAACTCTCTCGCCGAGTTCCTATTGATGAACACAACTGTGCTGTAAAATTTGATGTGACTAAGTGCAAAAATTGTACATTGTGTCGTCGTGCCTGCGCCAACACGCAGACTGTCATGGATTATTATCATCTATCCAGTACAGGTGACATGCCCATCTGCGTTCATTGTGGGCAGTGCGCGTCAGCATGTCCTTTTGGTGCCATCACAGAAGTAAATGATGTAGATAAAGTAAAAGCAGCCATTCAAGATCCGAATAAAATTGTCGTCTTTCAGACAGCACCGGCTGTCCGCGTCGGTTTAGGCGAATCCTTTGGCATGGATCCCGGTACATTTGTAGAAGGAAAGATGGTAGCGGCTCTGCGTTCGTTAGGCGGAGACTACGTATTTGATACGGATTTTGGTGCGGATTTGACGATTATGGAAGAAGCAACAGAACTGCTGCACCGCCTGCAGTCAGAAGAAATTCCTATTCCGCAGTTTACCAGCTGCTGTCCGGCATGGGTAGAATTTGCAGAAACATTTTATCCAGAGCTGATTCCGCATCTGTCTTCTACCAAAAGTCCTATCAGCATTTTAAGCCCGGTCATCAAGACTTGGTTTGCCAAGAAAAATAATATCGATCCGAAAAAAATTGTCAACGTGTGTGTCACCCCCTGCACAGCTAAAAAAGCAGAAATCCGCCGTCCGGAATTTAACAGCTCTTCCATTTATTGGGATATGCCGGAACTCCGCGATACGGATATTTGCATTACGACTCGTGAATTAGCTGCATGGATTCAAGAAGAAGGCATTGATTTTTCTGCCTTGGAAGACAGTGAATTTGACCGTGCTTTTGGTGAATCTTCCGGCGGCGGCAAGATTTTTGGCAATTCCGGCGGTGTTATGGAAGCGGCTATCCGTACGGCATATCATATGTTTACAGGCCGTCCGGCACCCAAAGACTTCATTCCGTTTGAACCGGTCCGCGGCTTGGAAGGCGTCAAAAAAGCAACCGTTGTGTTTGGCCACTTTGTCATTCACGTAGCGGCTATCAGCGGCTTGGGAAATGCCCGTAAATTTATTGATGAACTTGTCAAAAACGAAGACTTTGAAAACTACTCGTTTATTGAAGTCATGGCTTGCCCTGGCGGCTGCATCGGCGGCGGCGGACAGCCGAAAGTCAAACTGCCGCAGGTCAAAAAAGTACAGGAAGCCCGTATTGCTTCGCTGTACAAATCAGACGAAGATACAGAAGTAAAATCCAGCTGGCAGAATAAAAAAATTGATGAATTGTACAAAGAATTTTTGGACGAACCGTTATCAGAAACGGCCGAATGGATACTCCATACGTATTTCTCCGACAAATCCGATTTGTTGGGCAAGATG
>SAMEA104315424__coassemble_491_pt1 | contig 31197 bp, 27 predicted proteins | sample SAMEA104315424__metabat2_low_PE_027 | metagenome-assembled genome bin SAMEA104315424 (sample SAMEA104315424) | gut metagenome | biome: Monkey gut; feature: monkey-associated habitat; material: faeces | place: China | collected 2013
ACGTTTACAAGAATTAAATGTGGGTCAAAGGGATACTCCCTTACGTTACGTGTGGTACGAAAAAGAATGAATATATACGAGGGAGCAGGGAACCGTCCCGCCATTCTGTCCGCACAGAAAGAAAAAGTGAGTAGCCGATGTAAACGGCACGTTTACAGAATGATATGTGGGTCCAAGGGATACTCCCTTATGTTACGTGTGGCACGAAAAAGAATGAATATATACGAGGGGGCAGGGAACCGTCCCGGCATTCTGTCCGCGCAGAAAGAAAAAGTACACAGCGTATGTAAACGGCATGTTTACAAGAAAACAATAAAATTAGAATTGAAAATAATACAAGAATACATTGCAAACTATTTAGGCAGACATATCCATCTGTATAAAAATGTAAAGAACCATTGCCTATGCGTGGCTTTCATCGGGCAGGCTCTTTTATCTATGCAAAAAATGTACTATAATATATAAAGTATGAAACTGTCAAAAAATAAATTTTATGATATAATATAACTCTATGTGACACGTAGTAATGGAGGTGCATTATGGCTACAGTTCAGGAAAAAATTGACCAGTTCCATGAAAAACTCGCGAAAATTGAGATGGGCGGCGGTCAAAAACGTATTGATAAACAGCATGAAAAAGGTAAGATGACAGCAAGAGAACGGTTGACAGCGCTTTTTGATGAAGGAAGCTTTACGGAAATCAGCCAGTTTATTCGTCATCGCTGCACAAATTTTAATATGCAGGAAAAAGAAATTCCCGGTGACGGCGTAGTTACCGGCTATGGTACGATACATGGACGCTTAGTGTATGCCTATGCGGAAGATTTCACCGTAGAAGGCGGTTCACTGGGGGAAATGCATGCCCACAAAATCTGCCAGGTACAGGAAATGGCTCTGAAAATGGGTGCGCCGATTATCGGCATCAATGATTCCGGCGGTGCGCGTATTCAAGAAGGGGTCGATGCTTTGTCCGGCTTTGGCCGTATTTTTATGAATAATACATCTGCATCCGGCGTTATTCCCCAGATTTCTGTCATTATGGGGCCTTGTGCCGGCGGTGCCGTATACAGTCCGGCATTGACGGATTTTATTTTTATGGTCAAAAATACGTCCAATATGTTTATTACAGGCCCGTCGGTTATCAAATCCGTAACGGCGGAAGAAGTTTCAGCAGAAGAATTAGGCGGTGCCGTGACGCACAGTACCGTATCCGGCGTAACGCATTTTGCCTGCGAAAACGAAATGGACTGCATCCAAAAAATCAAGATGCTCTTGGATTTCCTGCCCAGCAACAATATGGAAGAAGCTCCGTTGGCTGAAAGCAGCGACGATCCGCAACGTGCTGATGAAAGCTTGAACACGGTCATTCCGGATAGCAGCAACATGCCGTATGATATGCTGGATGTATTGAAATCCTGTGTCGATAACGGCGAAATATTCCAGGTATTGGAAGACTATGCGCAAAATATTATTACCTGCTTTGCCCGCTTTGACGGCCAGCCTGTAGGCATTATTGCCAACCAGCCGAAGTTTTTAGCTGGCTGCTTGGACATCAATGCATCGGATAAAGCAGCTCGTTTCATTCGTTTCTGTGACAGCTTTAACATTCCCTTGGTTACATTTGTTGACGTACCGGGCTTTTTGCCGGGTACGACGCAGGAATTCGGCGGCATTATCCGCCACGGTGCCAAGATGCTCTATGCATACTGCGAAGCAACGGTTCCCAAGGTCACGGTCGTAACGCGTAAAGCCTATGGCGGCGCGTATATTGCCATGTGCTGCCGTCAGCTTGGTGCCGATATGGTATTTGCTTGGCCAACAGCTGAAATTGCTGTTATGGGGCCTGACGGTGCAGCCAATATTATTTTCAAGCGCGATCCGGAAAAAGAAAAGAAAAAGCAGGAATATATTGAAGATTTTGCCAACCCGTACAAAGCGGCTGAACATGGCTATGTAGACTGCATTATTGAACCGAAGGAAACACGGCCGCGCATCATCAGCGCGCTGGCTATGCTGTACAGCAAACGGGAAGAAAGACCGGCTAAGAAACACGGCAACATGCCGCTGTAAGGGGAGGATACGATATGGAAGAAACAGCAGTTGTTTCGATGGAATTTGTCTTGGTAGCTCTCATTGCATTGGCTGTCTTGCTGGGAATTGTTTGGTATGCTGTATCCAATCGCACGCATGAGTTTGACCGGCGCATGACGCAGCTAGAAGAAGAAAATGCCAGACTGCGCAGCCTTTTGGAAAAAGCATGCCAGCCTGCCAAGGAAAACACGGCATCTGCACCGCCCAAACCAACAGCATCCGTACCGGCGCAGGCCCCTGTACAGCATCCGATTGTGCCCGTAGGGACACGCCATCCAGCAGTTGTACCGGCACGGCCCATGACAGTAGTTCCCAAGGAAGAACAAGTACCCGGCATGACGCCGCCGGAAATAGTCGCAGTTATCATGGCGGCTGTGGCAGCCTGCGGTTATTCTCCCGCTGCCATTCGCTCCATTCGCCCGGTTCAGCGCCGCAGCCAGCATTGGATTATGGCGGGCCGTTTGGCGAATATGAAATAGACAATACCATCACGATGTGAATGATCCAGGAGGATATAGAATGAAAAAATTTAAAGTAACCGTTAATGGACAATCCTATGAAGTAGAAGTTGAAGAAGTAGGGATGCCGCAGGCTGCTCCTGTCGCAGCTCCCGCACCGGCTCCCGCTCCGCAGCCGGCAGCACCGGCACCGACGCCCGCTCCTAAAGCAGCAGCACAGCCAGCAGCCGCTCCTGTCGCTGCAGGCCCAATTCCGGCTGGTGCCGTAGCAGTCAAAGCCCCTATGCCGGGTAAAATTTCAGCACTGAAAGCAGAAGCCGGCAGTGCTGTCAAACGAGGCGACGTATTGCTCGTTTTGGAAGCTATGAAAATGCAGAACGATATTACAGCTTCTGCTGACGGCACATTGCATGAAATCCGCGTTAATGTAGGCGACAACGTAAAGACAGGCGATGTATTAGCTGTTATTACCAAGTAATTGCTGAATTTCGCAGTCCGTGGATAGACCAAAAAGCTCGACAACCGTGTCTTCCCGTTGGTGAAGACACGGTTGTTTTTTGTTTATTTAGGAACCAAGAGATGATGAGGTGCTGCAGTATGAAGACATATAAGGGATGGAATCGTTGGTGTGGGATACAATGGCAATCAAACAATTACAGACACATAAAGTGGACAAAAAGAAACAAAAAAAAAGAATTTGACTGCTGCAGTTGTTGCGGCGCTGCTTTTGACGGCATGTGGGGGACAGCAGCTGTATGCAGCAACAGTGGTGGAATGGTTCTGGTATGGCTCGGATATGGTAAATGACTCTACGACAGAATGGGATGATGCCAATTCGACGGCGATTTTACATGCAGATAGAAGTATAGGACGTGTCTCTTATTTGGCAGAAGCAGTTGGACTTCAATCTCATAAAGAAGGTGAAGGACACTTTATTTCATTAGTTTCATTTGATCCGTATTCTGTTGTAGGTGCTACAGGAAACGAAAAACTGACGCTTACAGGAGATATTATTTCTACCTATGCGAACAGTATAACGATTAAAAACTTGAGTAGATTCCAAATTACCAAAGGCACATATGGCCTTGACGCAACGTATGGCAATCAGAATAGTAAGAGACAGGGTGGCATTTATATTGAAAATGTCAACAATGTCGATATTTCCGGAACAGTGGGGGCTGTTTATGGGGATGTTCTGGCTAAAGTGGAATTGACGGGTATAGATAATTTATCTTTATCTTCTGATATTCATCGTAAAACGGAATATGATAATTATACTGGCACTGAAACGATTGATAATACGATTTTTTGTACTTATGGCAGTGAGGTCGACATTGATGCCAAGAACACTGTATTAAAGGCCAATGGCCGTGCGATTGTGGCTACAGCAGGTAATGCGGAATTTATTAATGAGTCTAATGGATCGTGGGGAACGGATAAGCCGTTTCCTGTCATCAAGATTTTGAGCGATACCCTTACCATTGCAGCAGCTACCCAGGGAGAGAGTGCTGCGGCCGTGTTTAGTAATGCAGGCGGGATCATTCAGCTGGGCAGCGAGGATAGGAAAATCAAGAAACTTCTTTTTGCTGAAGATGCAGGGGAAAATATGAATCTGTACAGTGATTCCCATATGTATGAAGAAAAAAACAAGACTGCCGACGCCAGATATAGTGATACCATTGCAGATGGAAAAACGGCAAAGGACTACATTCTGCATCCTTCTACGATTGATGTACATGCCGAGGATGCGGAATTCCATGCCAATACCAATGCAATCAATGCCAGAAATAACTCCCGTATCAGCGTAGACGCCGCGAAAGCGGATATTAATAATAACTATGGGAACGTGGCGACAGTCAGCTCCAGCGGTGGTTCAGAGGTAGCTATTACCGGGGAAGATGTTTCTATTACCAATCATAATACCCATTATATGCAGGAAAGCGAAGTGACTGCATCCAAAAATGCAAAACTGGCCATTGCTGGCGGCGGTGAGGTGAATCCTTCCCGTAAAGACCTGCAGAAAGAATATGGCGGCAAGGAAGATACGGCAGGTAATATCCGTATCGATGCCAGCAACAAGCTGCAGGTCGATGGGGATGTGTGGATGGATGCCAAACCAGCAGATGCAAACGGCAATTCGGTCGTCATCAACGATACCAATACAACGGCTCTTGTCAACATGACCGGCGACATTTACACGAACAACGGCAATACGGTTACTGTAAATCTGGGCGATGGCAGCGCAGTTCGACAAGAGGACAAAAAGGGCAAGTCATCTTTGACCGGTGCGATTTTGGATGCCGCTTCGGCAAAACAGGATTTTGCATTTCAGGATGCGAATTTTTCTGAGCGGGGCACACAGCTGAACATGTACGATGCTTCTTGGTATGTTACAGGTGACAGCGAAGTATCTGCCGTGAATATGAACGGCAGCAGCCTGCTGGATTTGACGTACGGAACGGGATACCAGAAGGTGAAAATCAATACGCTTTCCGGCACAGGTACGATCAAGCTGGACTTTGATGACAGCCAAACGAGCAAAGATGGCTCTACGGCTGACAAATTATTTATCAATAACCACAGCGGGACGCATTACCTATATCTCCATGAAGTAAACGACAGGAACAACTTAACCGGAAATGCGGAAGGTACGGTGCTGGCAAGTGTCGTAAATGAAAACGGGGCATTCAAAGCGGTTTCTGATGATGCCCTGGCATGGCGTACGTACGCATTGGATAGCAAGGCAAGTGGACACAGCAGGCTATGGGGTGGATTGGTATCTAAAAAAAGAAGAAAACACGCCTGAACCATCACCGATTCCGCAAGGGCCTGTCCGTTCCGTAGCGGCTGCCCTGCAGGCTGGCAATTTAAATTACTATTTATGGCGAGATCAAAATGAACGCCTTACCAAACGGTTGGGAATGTACTGCTTTGATGAAGACAGAGAAGGCCTGTGGGCAAGGATGAGCAGTTCCAGTATTGGCAGTGGCAGTGTATATGGCAGTGATGCCAGAGTAAAGACGTATACACTGGGGTACGATTTTAAACACCACGCAGCAGCTCCGCATCCTACAGCGGACGGCAAAAAAGATGTTGATTTCAGCGGGGTGGCTTTTTCGTATACATCCGGCAAAAGCGATATGAATGGATACAATGTGTATGACGATCTGCGCGTAAACGGCGGCACCAGCGATATTCGCGGCGGCGCTGTCACGGTGTACCATACGCATATTTCCAATCCGGGACTGTACAGGGACTATACGGCGCGCTACAGTTCTTATGACAATGATTTTAGGTTTGACGGTGTCCAAGGCTCTGTGAAGAGCCGCGGCTTCCAGCTGGGGGCAGAGTATGGATACCGCTGGGAAAATGACAAGGGTATCTTTGTCACTCCCAACACGCAGCTCACGCTTGGCAGACTGTATAATCGGGATTTTACTACGTCTCATGGCGTGCATGTGGCAGCCGGGTATGTGAACAGTGCTGTTGTTAGTTTTGGCGTGGATGCAGGCAAAATGTTTTCTAAACAAAGCCAAATCTATGCTAAAATACGGTATAACAAAGAACTAGGAGATACGGTGCGCGCTGCATTCCAGCAGGACCAGACATCGTTATTCTGTGACGGCGGCAGTAACCGCCAATGGTGGGAATACGGTCTGGGCGCAGATTTTAAGACCGGCAAGACGACGCATATTTATATGGACGCAGAACGTGCCACCGGCAGTAATTTCCAAAAAGATTGGTCGTGGCGTATTGGCACCCGCTTCGATTTTTAACATACAATAAGCAAGTCATATCCTATCGGCGTATAGCGAAAAGGCAGATATACTTTTTTGTTATACGTTGATAGGATTTTTTATTTTATATTGACAAGGCAAGGAATTGTTTGATATAGTATAGGCAAATAAATGAACAAATACTCATATGTTCATAACATAAAAGAAAGGGAGAGACAAAGCGATGAAAAAAAGTTATAAAATCGAAGTAGATTGTGCCAACTGTGCCAACAAAATGGAAGATGCCGCCAAAAAAACAGAAGGCGTCAAAGATGCCCTTGTCAATTTTATGCTGTTGAAAATGAAAGTAGAATTTGAAGACGGACAGGATGCCAAGGAAGTCATGGAACGGGTTCGCCAAAACTGCAAACGCATTGATGATGATTTTGAAATTTATTTGTAAGAATTTTGAAAGACGCTGTTTTTTCTAAAAAATAGCAGACAGCGTCTTTTTTTACTCACACATATGAACAAACACTCATATAACAGAAAGAAGGCTGAACGATGAACAAAAAACAGCAAAAGACCTTGGTGCGTATTATCGTGACGATTGTCTTGCTAGGCATTATTTATATGCTTCCTGTCAGCGGCGCGGCGCGGCTGGCAGCGTATATCATTCCCTATATCGTTATTGGTTATGATGTACTGCGCAAAGCCGTGAAAGGGATTGGCAACCGCCAAGTGTTTGATGAAAATTTCCTCATGGCCGTGGCGACGATTGGTGCCTTGGCACTGGCTGTCTATGAAGACGGTGATTATACAGAAGCGATTGCCGTTATGCTTTTTTACCAAATTGGCGAGCTGTTCCAAAGTTATGCTGTCGGCAAAAGCCGCCGCAACATTAGCGAACTCATGGATATCCGCCCCGATTATGCCAATATAGAAACAGACGGCACATTGGAACAAGTAGACCCGGATGAAGTAGCAATCGGCAGTACGATCGTCGTGCAGCCCGGTGAAAAAGTTCCTATTGACGGTGTCGTCGTGTCGGGTACGTCCAGCCTGAATACGAGTGCCCTGACAGGAGAAAGTATACCGCGTGATGTATGCCAGGGAGATGAAATCATTAGCGGCTGTATCAACATGACGGGCGTACTGCATGTCCGGACGACGAAGGAATTCGATGAATCGACAGTATCTAAAATTTTAGATCTCGTAGAAAACGCCAGTTCCCGCAAATCCAAATCGGAAGCTTTCATTTCTAAATTTGCCCGCGTATATACGCCTATTGTTTGCTATAGTGCGTTGGCACTGGCACTTATCCCGCCGCTGGTCCGCATGTTCGCACTGGGAATAGAGCCGCTGTGGGGCGACTGGGTATACCGCGCGCTGACGTTTTTAGTTATCAGCTGTCCCTGCGCGCTGGTTATCAGCGTGCCGCTTAGCTTCTTTGCTGGTATCGGCGGTGCCAGCAAAGCTGGTGTTCTTATCAAAGGTTCTAACTATATGGAAACGCTGGCGAAAGTCAAGACCCTTGTGTTTGATAAGACCGGTACGCTGACAGAAGGCGTATTTGAAGTCGATGCCGTACACCACAACACGCTTGCCAAAGAAAAGTTGATTGAGTACGCGGCGATTGCCGAAAGCGCGTCGTCCCATCCGATTAGCAAGAGTCTGCAGAAAGCATACGGGCTGGCTGTAGATAGAAAACGCGTGGAACATATAGAAGAAATCAGCGGCTGCGGCGTGACGGCAGACGTAGACGGTGTGCCCATTGCTGTCGGCAATGCCAAGCTGATGAAACGGCTGCATATTCCGTATATAGACTGCCATCAGACCGGGACGATTGTCCATATTGCTGTCAACGGTGCCTACGCAGGGCATATTGTCATTGCTGATAAGATTAAAGCGACATCTTACCAGGCTATTGCCGCATTGAAGCGGTGCGGCATCCAAAAGACGGTAATGCTGACGGGCGATGCGGCGTCAACGGCACAGCACGTAGCAGCAGCCCTGCATATAGATGAAACCTATAGTGAGCTGCTTCCTGCCGATAAAGTGGACAAGGTTGAAGCCTTGCTCCAAAAAGAAGGAAAAGCCAAATTGGCGTTTGTCGGCGACGGCATCAATGACGCACCGGTCTTATCACGCGCGGATATTGGCATTGCTATGGGAGCTATGGGGTCTGATGCAGCGATTGAAGCGGCGGATATTGTCCTGATGGATGACGATCCGCTGAGCATTGCGACAGCCATTCAGATTGCCCGCAAATGTATGGGAATCGTGCATACCAACATTTGGTTTGCCATTGGCATCAAAGTGCTTTGCCTCGTGCTGGGCGCTGTGGGTTTTGCCAATATGTGGCTGGCTATTTTTGCCGACGTCGGTGTCATGGTGTTGGCTGTACTCAATGCGATTCGTGCATTGTTTGTAAAAAAATATACAGTTTCACAGCCTCTTTCCACTGCAGCTGTCTCGACAGCCCGTAAGGCTGTACAATGAAAAAATCTGCCGTAGTGATGCATAAAAACTTGAAAAATATGTATGATTGTGCTATGATAAGAAACGTAGACATTGGTATTCATAGTTTGGAGGATGCATAAAAATGAAGAACGTAAACAGTTTGGCTGATTTTACGGTAGATGAAGTGAAAGGCATATTGTTATTGGCAGAAAAAATTAAGAAAAACCAGAGTGCGTATGCGCATGTACTGGATGGTAAGAAATTGTATACATTGTTTGAAAAAACATCAAACCGTACGTATTTGTCTTTTTCGATTGGCATGGAAGAATTAGGCGGCCGTTCGTATAATCAAAAATGGGCGGACAGCAACTTTACCATTGGCGATTTAGGCAGCGAAGTCAAATATGTTTGCCGCAACGTAGACTGCATCATGGGCCGGTTTAAAAAAGCAGAAACGACATGGGGCTTTATGAACAATGCCACCGTACCGGTCATTAACGGCTGTGACAATACGTTTCATCCGACACAGGCTTTGGCAGATATGCTGACCCTGTATGAAAAATTGGGCCGTTTTGAAACCAAAGTATTATATATCGGCGCAAAAAACAACACGTACAATTCCCTCAGTGAAATCGTTACCAAATTGGGCGGTACGATGTACGGCTTGACACCGTTCAGCCAGGTCATGGCTGTCGGCCAGGATTTCTATGATGATTTGAAGAAAACAGGCCATTATATTGAACTGCCGACGGATATTTCACAGGAAGAATTGAAAAAAGTCGTCGCTGATGTAGATTGTGTATATACGGATACATGGGTTGATATGGAATTCTTTACGAATCCGGCGTATGCCGAAAAGAAAGAATCCATCATCAATATGATGATGCCGTATCAAATCAATGCTGATTTGATGGCTGGCACGGATACGATGGTTTTCCATGATATGCCGATTCATCCGGGCTTTGAAATTACGCAGGATGTCATGGATGCGCATTTGGAAACGATCTTGGATGAAGCTGAAAACCGCCGCCATGCAGAAAAAGGCTTGCTGGTATATTTGATAACTGGAAAATTAGATTGGTAATCAGACGATAGACGATACATTCGGGCTGCAGCAAAATGAGTATGTTCATTTATTTTGCTGCAGCTCTTTTGCTATACTATGCTGCAGGCATAGTTTGCCGCAGTGCGACGTATTTTCTGTAAACTGCAAATAAAAAACGAGCAACAGTTAACACGCAGGGACAGTGCATAGAAGGTTGTCATATGGGACGTTTTATGTTCCATGCAGGACTTTTTCTTGACAGCGGCATAGCTATCCAGTACGCTATAGGAAAGAAAGGAGTGCTTTGGTTATGAGAATTTTGGTTGCTATGGATGTGAATGCTGCGCATAAAGCTTGGCTAAAAGAAGCGGCTGGAGATAATGAACTCGTGTACTGGCCGGTTCAGGGGGCTGGCAGTGCTGTTGTGCCGCCGGAAGAACTGGCGAAGGCCGATGTCATTATCGGCAATGTAGCTACAAATTTGATGAAATATGCTGTGCGTCTGCAGTGGATGCAGCTTCACAGTGCCGGTGCCAATACATACTGCGTGCCCGGCGTCATGCCTAAGGGTGCCCAGCTGACGAATGCTACCGGTGCGTACGGCCTGGCGATTGCAGAACATATGACGGCGATGCTGTTGGCTATGATGAAGAAATTATATACGTATCATGATAATCAAAAAGAAGGAATATGGCATGATGAAGGCCAGGTCCACTCGATATATGGCGCCAACGTATTGGTTATTGGTTTTGGCAATATCGGCAAAGAATTTGGCAAACGCATGAAAGCGATGGGAGCGCATGTCATTGGCATACGCCGCCGCAGCGGTGACGTACCGCCGGAAGCAGACGAAATGGGGACGATGGATCGTCTGGATACGTACTTGGCCAAGGCAGATATTATTGCTTCCAGCCTGCCGGAAACCAAGGCAACATATCATTTGTACAATGCAGAGCGATTTGCTGCCATGAAGCGTCATGCGTATTTTATCAATGTAGGGCGGGGCAGCAATGTCGTGCAGGACGATTTGTGTCAGGCATTGACAAGCGGTCAGTTGGCCGGAGCGGCTGTTGACGTGACGACGCCGGAACCGCTGCCAAAAGAAAGCCCGTTATGGCATACGCCGAATCTGTATATTACGCCGCATATTTCCGGCGGGTATCATTTGCAGGCGACGCATGACCGGATTGTCCGCATTGCTGCCGACAACTTGAAACGTTTTTTGGCAGGACAGCCATTGGAAAACCAAGTGGACTTTGCAACGGGATATAAAAAATAAGCAGGCAGTGTACAGAGAGAATGCCTGCTGCAGAAACGTTTGAAGCTGCTAAAAACTACAAACTAAAAAAGCACCCAGCAGCGTATCGCTTCCTGTGATATACTACTGGGTGCTTTTTGCCGTGCATATATTATGTATGAGACCGAATAATGGGAATCGTTTTTTGCCCCTGCGCGGTATATACGGCCGTGCCGTTCGTGTTGTTTGTGAGCAGCTCGGTTACTTTTTCTGTCGATTCTTGGGGAATTTCCAGTGTAAACGTAACTGCATCGGCAAAATCACGCTGGGCAATGCGGATATGATACGTTGGTGCCAAACGTTCCATCATGCTGACAAAGGGGTAGGCCATACGGACGGCAAGTACATCGTAAGGCTTATAGTCTGCAATAGCGGCAGCTTCCAGTCCCAGCACAACTGCGTGGCCATAGGCACGGATTAAGCCGCTTGCGCCTAGTTTGATGCCGCCGAAATAGCGGGTTACGACGACGACTGTATTGGTAATGCCCTGTTTTTTTAGTACTTCCAGCATAGGCTTTCCTGCTGTGCCGGATGGTTCGCCGTCATCGCTGGATTTTTGCATCAGACCGGAAGCTCCGATTTGATACGCATAACAGTTATGCCGGGCATCCCAATATTGTTTGCGGATTTTGGCAACGTATGCAGCGGCTTCCGTTTCGGTATGCACTTCTTTCAGCGATGCAATAAAACGGGATTTTTTGACATCATATTCCGCAGTGGCTTCTCCATAAACAGATGTGATAAAAGGAACAGTCATATACGTATCTCCTTAGTATAAATGTTTCTTCTATCATACCGCAATCTTTGCTGTTTGACAAAGCGAAGATTCGCATTCTTTTCATGTATCGATATGAAGCAAGGTTTCAATAGCCCGTTGTTCTTCGTCTGGAAGGGCATGAATAGCGCGAATGATGCGGCTGTCTTTTTCGGAAATAGAAGCACAAGAGGTACAGTCCTGCCGGGTATTTTCTGCGCCTTGACAGAACATGCCCGGCCTGCCTACTAGAACACAAATGGGAATCTGAAAGTAATCGGCCATTTTTAACAGTACGGAAATATCCGGCGAATACAGGCCTGTTTCCCACGAATACACCGCTTGTTTTGACATGCCGAATAAGGACCCGAATTCAGTTTGTGTCAGTCCTTTTTTCTTGCGATAAAATCTAATTTCTTGTCCTAATGTCATAATTCATACTCCTGTGATGTAACATCATGATGCATTTTATTTAAGATATAATATATCATCATTAATTATAATGTGAATATAAATTCGAGTCAACATTAAATTTAAATATTCTATGATATCGTTTAAATACACGAAAAATGCAATGCTAATATTACATAATTACTGTATTTTTTGTCTATATATCCCTGAATGCTGCTATATACGTTTTATTGGATAAAAAGCCAAATTGTATATATGAACAACTGGCAAAATACCCTGCTGCCATGCGGGACAGCACCTAAAAATCAATTATGCTTCTGTAAAAAAAGCTGCCGTGAGCTGCTGCAGGGCCTGCTGGTCAGCAGTTCCCATCAATTCTCTGGCTGAATGCATCGCTAAAATAGGAATGCCAATGTCTATGGTGCGGATGGGGAGCTGGGCAGACAGCAGCGAACCGAGTGTCGAGCCGCCCCGCATATCAGAACGATTGACGAAATACTGATAGGGAACATGGGCTGCCTGACAGAGCGCAGTGAGGATGGCGACGGCTTCTGCATCACCGGCATACGACTGGCTGCAGGCTGTTTTGATGGCAATGCCTTGCCCAAGTATGGGCATATTGGTCGGGTCGCATTTTTCCGGGACATTGGGATGCAGGGCATGAGCGACATCGATAGACAACATAAATGCCTGGCTTTCATCTTCCCGGCATTGTGCTGCTGTATATCCTAAGGATTCATACACAGCCGTCAGTACCTGCGGCAGAATTTGCGATGCAGCCCCTTGTTTGGTATGGCTGCCGACTTCTTCGTTGTCAAAGAGGGCAATGACGTGGATACCTTCCGGCGAGGCAGGAGCCGTTAATCCTGTCAGACAGGCGTATACGGAAGTCAAGTTATCCAGACGCGGGGATGAAATAAATTCATTATGCCAGCCCATTAGGCAGCCTTCTTCTGTAGGATATACGGTCAATTCATAAGAAAGAATATCTTCAGGTGCGCACTGGCAGGTTTCTGCCAAAAATTCCATGAAGAAAGAGTCAGGTTGTTTGCCGTCAAGGGCCATGAGAGGAAGCATGTCCTTTTGCGGATTCAGTGCAATGCCTTCATTGGTTTTAGGATTCATATGGATGGCCAGACGCGGAATGGTCAGCAGCGGACGGCGGGCATCGAAGAGGCGGACGATGGGATGAAAGGGATCGCTGCCGCGCAGCGCGATTTTTCCGGCCAGCGATAAAGGCCGGTCAAGCCACGATTCCCGAATCATGCCGCCGTAAATTTCGGTGTTTAATTTTCTATATGTATGTGTCGTCATGGCTGCGGCAGGCTTGACGCGCAGACAGGGAAAATCGGTATGAGCTGTAGCGATACGCAAATGGCGGCGCGGATTGGCACCGACTGTAAACGCGATTAACGTAGAGCCGTAAATCGGCACATAATAGGCATGGTTGGGAAGCAAATGCCACGGCGTTCCCCATGCAAGCGGTGTGAACTGAGCTGCTTTTAATGCCTGCATGCTGTACTGAACTGTATGATAGGGTGAAGATGCGTGCTGAATAAACTGCAGCATGTCTTGTGGTGTATCGGATAGAGACATAGCCATAACTCCCTTCAAAACACATGGAATGTATTACATCTATATAGTATTCTTATTATATCATGTATAGATACATTACATAGGAAATAGAAGTGAAAAATTACATAAAATGGATGAAAATAATTTACTCTATACTATTCTCAAATGGAATATACATTTACATGTAGACAGAATATTAAAAGTGGAGTATAATAAATAAAAATATTGGAAACGCAAGATACGTATCTTATTTTATCATCAAAACTAGCAGCTGCACGACCAGAGGAGGTGTATGTGTATGCACTGGGAAGAAAAAACGGCAAGCAACGTCAAAGGAATTAAACCTTCAGGGATTCGTAAGTTCTTTGATATTGCGGCGCAGGTAAAAGGGGTCTTATCCCTGAGTATTGGTGAACCGGATTTTGCTGCTCCGGACCGCGTACTAAAGGCAATGGAACAAAGCTTGGAACGTAAAGAGACGAGTTATACAGCCAATGCCGGTATGTTGGAACTGCGGCAGGAAATCAGCCGCTATGTGAAGCGGCATTATGGACTGACATACGATCCGGAAGATGAAATTTTAGTGACTGTAGGCGTGTCTGAAGCTTTGGCAATGGCACTGTTGGCGTATACGGAACCAGGTGATGAAGTCATTATTCCCGATCCGGCATATGTTGCGTATCCGGCATCCGTAGAGCTGGCTGGCGGCAAGCCCGTGTTTGTGCCGACTTATCCGGAAGATGATTTTAAACTGACGGCAGCGGCACTGGAAAAAGTAGTGACGCCTAAGACGAAAATGTTGGTAATTGGGTATCCCAATAATCCGACAGGAACGGTCATGACCAAAGAAGAACTGCTTCCGATTGCGGCATTTGCCAAAAAACACAATCTCATTGTCATGACGGATGAAATTTATTGTGAGCTGATATATGGCGATGCTAAATTTACGTCCTTTGCCAAACTGCCGGACATGCGGGAACGGACGATTCTCTTTAATGGATTTTCTAAAGCATGGGCCATGACGGGGATGCGTTTGGGTTATATATGCGCGCCGCGGGAAGGATTGGCACCGATTTTAAAATTACATCAATACGCCATTATGTGTGCCAATACGCAGGCACAGATTGGCGGTATTACAGCGCTGCGCGACTGTGATGAAGAGGTAGAAATGATGCGGCAGGAATATGACCGCCGGCGCAGCGTGATATACCATGGCCTGAAGGAAATGGGCCTGCCTGTATTTGAACCGAAGGGCGCCTTTTATATTTTCCCGGATATCCGGGCTACAGGCATGACATCTGCTGAATTTTGCGAAAAACTGGTGCAGGAAGAACAAGTCGCCGTTGTGCCGGGGTCGGCATTTGGTGACAATGGAGAAGGTTTTGTCCGCATTTCCTATGCAGCCAGCATGGAAACGATTGAAGAAGCACTGCGCCGTATGGCACGGTTTGTAAAAAAATATAGTACAACTTAAATAAGAGATTGTAATGTGCGTTAGCGAAGAGATAGTCTTTTTGAGACTGTCTCTTTTTCCATCTATGGACGGGGATACATCGATGCTTGTTTTTTGCTGCAAGTAAAAAATACAAATAAAAAGAAAGAAAATAATACAAAATACAATAAAACGAGCCAATATTTTGCAAATAATTAAAAACATATAAAGTTATTTACTAAATGAGTTAATAGAGATATACTATAGTACATACTTCTGATAATGAAAATGGAGATGTATCATGCGAAAATTAGATGCTGCATCCGATATAGGCGGTTATGAAATACCGGCAGACGCGGCTGTCTAATTGGCATTTTTTCAGAAGGGAGACATATAATGAATGATACAAATAAAAAAATAATACAGGAAGATTTGGAGCGAAGCTTAAAAGATCGTCATATACAGCTTATTGCCTTGGGCGGATGCATCGGTGTCGGCTTGTTTCTTGGTTCAGCGTCAGCGATTGAAAAAGCAGGTCCCGCAGTTGTTTTGGCATATTTGATTGCCGGTATCGCATTGTTTTTTGTCCTGCGGGCGATGGGAGAACTGACGATTGAATATCCCGTATCCGGGTCGTTCTGTGCACATGCCTATCAGTTTATGAGCCCGCTGGCCGGGTATATTTCCGGCTGGAATTACTGGTATTTTTGGATTGTGACATGCATAGCTGAGATTACGGCAGTCGGTGTATATGTTCATTTGTGGCTGCCAGATCTGCCCCAGTGGATTTCCTGCTTTGCGGCTGTGGTCTGCATTACCTGCGCCAATTTGGTTTCTGCCAAAGCGTATGGGGAGTTTGAATTTTGGTTTGCTTTGATTAAAATTGTGACAATTATCGTTTTGATTGTCACAGGATGCGGCATGATTTTCTTCGGCCTGGGCAACGGCGGGATTCCTGTCGGGCTGGATAATTTAACCGCTTATGGCGGATTTTTTCCGCACGGCATCACCGGCGTATTCAGTACGTTGTTGATGGTACTGTATGCGTATGTCGGTATTGAAATTATTGGCGTAACGGCAGGAGAGGCCAATAATCCGGTCAAGACGCTGTCGTCGGCTATTGATAAAGTACTGTACCGCATTTTGCTGTTTTATGTATTGTCTTTATTGGTCATCATGGCGATTTATCCTTGGAATCAGCTTGGGCATGCCGGCAGCCCCTTTGTCATGGTGTTTGAACATTTAGGAATTCGCAGTGCTGCCAATATTATTAACTTTGTAGTCATTACGGCCGCGTTGTCTTCGTGCAATTCCGGCTTGTACAGCACGGGACGCATGCTGTATAATTTGTCCCTGCAGGGCTCGGCACCGCACGGTCTTTCCAAGCTTAGCCGCCGAAAAGTGCCGTACCGCTGCATTGCCCTGTCTGTATCGTGCATGATGATTGGTGTCGTCCTGAATTACTTTTTGCCGGCGTCTATTTTTGAAATCATCACGTCGGTTAGTTCGTTTGCCTGCATGATTACGTGGTTTATGATTCTGGTCTGCCAGATGAAATACCGGAAAACTCTTTCGCCGGAACAGGTACGGAAGCTGCGGTATAAAATGCCTTGGTCGCCGTATTCCAACTATGCGACGCTTCTTTTCTTTTTAGTTGTCCTGGCTTCGGCATGCCTGCGTTTTAATACGCTGATTGGGATTATTGCGACCGTGATATGGGTCGGCGTGTTGTTGTGCGTATATTATGCCTTGGGACTGAACAAACGTCAGATTCAAGTTGAATTTGCGCGGTATGAAGAAAAAAATAATCATACAGATGTCTGATATAGACAGCGTCTTATATATATAACAACGAAAAGGAGTGAGACAGCCATGAATTTGGATGCACAAATAATAACGGAACAGTTTACGCAGCGCCCGGTATGGGCAGAAATTAATCTGGATGCGGCAGCTGCCAATATGCGCCAGCTTCGGAAACTGGTTGGGCCGGATGTGTTGATTGCATCTGTTGTCAAAGCCAATGCCTATGGACATGGCGCTGTCGAAATGTCTGAAACGTATTTAGAAAGCGGCGCAGACCAGCTGGCTGTGGCGTATTTGGATGAGGGAATCGAGCTGCGGCAGGCCGGTATTACAGCTCCCATTTTGATATTGGGGCATACTGATGGCTGCCGGGCAGCGGAACTGATTGCCCATGGAATCGATCCGGCTGTGTTTCATGAAGAAGATGCCCGCTGCTTTTCTCAAGAAGCCGTGCGGCAGCGGCGGAATGCGCGGCTGCACATAGCCGTAGATACCGGTATGGGACGTATCGGCTTTCTTCCCAAAGAAGAATGTATTGCCGCCATTAAGCGGATTGCATCCCTGCCCAATATTACGATAGCCGGCATGTTTACTCATTTTTCGGTGTCGGATATGGCAGATGCGGAAAGTGTTGCCTACACCCAAGAACAATACCGAAAACTGCAGTGGTTTTATCGGCGGCTGCAGGAAGAACACATTACTGTTCCGGTCTGCCACTGCAGCAGCAGTGCGGCTACGTTGGAATTTCCTGATTTCCATTGTGATATGGTGCGGCCGGGAATTATTCAGTATGGCTGCCAGCCGTCTGATGAAGTCGTGAGCAAGGACTTTGTGCCGCAGCCGGTCATGTCGCTGCGCTGCTGCATTTCTCATGTAAAATTTGTAGAAGCCGGTGAAACGATTAGTTACGGCAGACATTTTACGGCGAAAAGACGCACAAAAATCGCTACCCTGCCGATTGGCTATGCGGACGGCTATTCCCGCCTGCTTTCCAATAAAGCCTGCGTATTGGTTCATGGCCGCCGTGTGCCGCAGGTCGGCAATATCTGCATGGATCAATGCATGATTGACGTGACGGACGTACCGGACGCAGCCGTAGGCGATGAAGTCGTCCTTTTTGGATCGCAGGGAAACGCTTCAGTTCCGCTGGAAGAACTGTCACATTTGATGGGAACGATTGATCATGAAATCCTTTGCAATATCAACCGGCGCGTGCCGCGCATTTATATAAAAAACGGTCAAGTCGTTCACCGTACGGATTATTTAAAGCAACAATGAAAAAGTCAGCCGAACAAGGTGCTGACGGGCTAATAAAAACAGAAAAATTCATATAGGACGGCAGAGACTTTTACATGGCATGAAGCCCTTAAAAGTCTCTTTTTTGCATTTGTTTTGACTTTTTGACTAATTAGCGATTTTTTGCCTCAAAATCATTGACAAACGAAGGCAATCATGCTATCTTGTATATAGTTGTTAGCAGTCATACACAAAGAGTGCTAACAATAGTCAAATGAGCAGAGGTGATGGATGTGGATTTGGATGAGAGAAAACAAAAGATATTGCAAGCAATCATTCAAGACTATATTACATCTGCTGAACCGGTCGGGTCACGCACTATAGCCCGCAAATATAATTTGGGCGTTAGTGCCGCGACGATACGCAATGAAATGTTCGATTTGGAAATGCTGGGGTATCTGGAACAGCCGCATACTTCGGCAGGACGCGTTCCTTCCAGTAAAGGCTATCGGTTTTATGTAGACTGCCTGCTGGAACCGACAGCGATTTCGGATGAAGAAAAACGGTTTATCCAAAACTGGTTTCAGGACAAGATGAGCGATGTCGATCAGATTTTTCAATCAACGGCCAAAGTACTGGCAAAGATTACGCATAACGTAACATTGGTAATGGCGTCGCAGCAGCTTGGTTCTAAACTAAAGTATATTCGTTTTTTGCCGTTGGACAGCCGGCGGGCGATTATGATCGTCGTTGCTGATTCCGGCAAAATCGAAAACTGTATCTATCCGAAGCCGGAAACCATTGACGTAGACGAATTAAACGTTATTGCTGAAAAATTGACGCACTACTTAGCCGGTGTGCCTATGTCGCAGATTAATGCAGACATGCTGGAACAATTCCACGAATCGATTATTGATGAAGTGGAACTGTACCGCTTGGCGTTTCGGTCTATTCAACGGGCATTTCGCAAAGAACACCAGCTGTATCAAGGCGGTGCCATGGAACTGCTCAATAAACCGGAATTTAAAGACGTGACCAAAGCCAAAAACTTGTTTACCGTCCTGGAAGAACAGGATGTCGTCACGAATCTGCTGCACGACGGCGGCAGTATGCCGGACAAGCGGGTAACCGTACGAATCGGAGATGAAACGAAACTTTCATCAATTAACGACTGCAGTATTATCGAGGCAACGTTCAAAGCACATGATGTCGTCTTGGGAAAGATTGCCGTGTTGGGGCCGACGCGTATGGAATATGCTAAAATCATCGGCCTGCTGGATTTTATGAAACAGCATGTCACACATATCTTGGAACATTACCGCGATGACACGTAGGAGGATTGATACAGATGAGTAAAGATAAAAAACATAATAAAAAAGAAGAAGAAATAAAACAGCAGACAGAAGACGCAGAAAAAGATGCTAAAAAGGCTGAAGATGTAAAAACGGCAGATGATGGAAAAGAAGCCGAAGCGAAACAAGAAGCAGCGCAGGAAGCTCCTTCAACGGATGCCGATACAAAGGCAGATGCAGCCGCAGCAGAAATGCAGCAGCGGTATATGCGCCTGCAGGCCGATTTTGCAAACTTTAAAAAACGTACAGCCAATGAAAAACTTCAGATTTCTGAAGTCGTTAAAATGGATGTGCTGAAAAATGTTCTGCCTGTCATTGATAATTTTGAACGGGCACTGCAAATTCCGCAGGATAAGCTGACAGATGATTTGAAATCCTTCGTAGACGGCTACAGCATGATTTACAAACAGCTCGTAGGCGTTCTCGAAAAAGAAGGCGTCACGAAAATTGATGCCGTAGGCAAACCATTTGATCCCAATTATCATCAGGCTGTCATGCGGGTGCCCAGCGATGAATACGATGACGACGTCGTCGTAGAAGTATTGCAGGAAGGCTATTTGCTGGGAGACAAGACATTGCGCCCGGCAATGGTAAAAGTAGCATTTAACGGTTAATTATCGTAGAAATAATGAGGAGGAATTAATTATGAGTAAAGTAATTGGTATTGACTTAGGTACGACTAACTCCGTAGTAGCTGTCATGGAAGGCGGCGAACCTACGGTTATTACAAACACAGAAGGTTCTCGTTTAACACCGTCTGTTGTCGGTTTTTCCAAAACAGGCGAACGTCTTGTAGGCCAGCTGGCTAAACGTCAGGCTGTTTCCAACCCGGACAACACGATTTCTTCTATTAAACGTCACATGGGTGAAAATTACACCGTAGACATCAATGGCAAAAAATATACGCCGCAAGAAATTTCTGCTATGATTCTTCAGAAATTGAAGGAAGACGCAGAAAGCTATTTGGGCGAAAAAGTTACACAGGCTGTTATTACTGTTCCGGCATACTTCAACGACGGCCAGCGCCAGGCTACTAAAGATGCCGGCAAGATTGCAGGCTTGGACGTTCTTCGTATTGTCAATGAACCGACAGCAGCTGCTTTGGCATACGGCCTTGATAAAGGCGGCGACGGCAAGATTTTGGTATTTGACCTTGGCGGCGGCACATTCGATGTATCTATCCTCGAATTGGGCGATGGTGTATTTGAAGTAAAAGCTACCAACGGTAATACACACCTCGGTGGCGATGACTTCGATAACGCAGTTATGAACTGGATGATCAGCGAATTCAAATCCCAGACAGGCATTGACCTCTCGACAGATAAAATGGCTGAACAGCGTTTGAAAGAAGCAGCTGAAAAAGCTAAGATTGAATTGTCCACTGTTATGTCTACCAACATCAACTTACCGTTTATTACAGCTGATGCAACAGGCCCGAAACATTTGGACTTGACACTGACCCGTGCTAAATTCAATGAATTAACGGAAGATTTGGTACATGCTACGATGGAACCGACGAAAAAAGCTATTGCTGATTCCGGTTTCTCCATCGATGAAATTGATAAAATCATCCTCGTCGGCGGCTCCAGCCGTATCCCGGCTGTTCAGGAAGCCATCAAACAGATTTTGGGCAAAGAACCGAGCAAAGGCGTCAACCCGGATGAATGCGTTGCTATCGGTGCTGCTATCCAGGCCGGCGTTCTCGTAGGCGATGTCAAGGACGTACTGCTCCTCGATGTTACACCGTTGTCCTTGGGTATTGAAACACTTGGCGGCGTCTTCACTAAGATTATCGACCGCAACACGACGATTCCGACATCCGGCAGCCAGGTATTCTCTACAGCCGTAGATAACCAGCCGTCTGTTGACGTTCATGTCCTCCAGGGCGAACGTGAAATGGCTGCTGACAACAAATCCTTGGGCCGTTTTGAATTGACAGGCATTCCGGCTGCTCCGCGCGGAGTACCTCGTATTGAAGTATCCTTCAACATTGATGCCAACGGTATCGTAAACGTTTCGGCGAAAGACCTCGGCACAGGCAAAGAACAGAAGATTACGATCAAATCTTCGTCCGGCTTGGATAAGAGCGAAATTGACCGCATGGTCAAAGAAGCTGCTGCGCATGAAGCAGAAGACAAGAAACGCAAAGAAGGCATTGAAGCTAAAAACAACGCAGATTCCTTGATTTATCAGGCTGAAAAAACAGTGAAAGAATTAGGCGATAAAGCAGATGCAGCAAAAGTTGCTGAAATCAAAGACAAGATTGCTGCACTGAAAGAAGCTGTCAAGACAGACGATGTCGATAAAATCAAAGCGGCTTCGGAAGCATTGACAAAACCGCTGTATGATTTGACCAGCGAAATGTACAAACAAGCCGGTGCACAGCAGCAGGCTGCACAAGGTCAGCCAAACGCAGGCGCACAGGCCGGTGCACAGCAGAGTGAAGCAAAAGACGAAAAAGTAGTTGACGCAGACTACAAAGTAGTCGATGACGACCAGAAGTAAGATAGATAAGAGGGGCTGCCCACTATGAGTAAAAGAGATTATTATGAAGTACTTGGCGTTCCAAAAGATGCCAGCGATGCTGAAATAAAAAAAGCGTTCCGTAAATTAGCTATCAAGTACCATCCAGATAAGAACCGGGACAACCCTAAAGCTGCTGAAGAAAAGTTTAAAGAAGTCAACGAAGCGTACAGCGTATTGTCCAATAAACAAAAACGCGCGCAGTATGACCAGTTCGGCCCCGACGCATTCCAAAACGGCAATGCTGCCGGTGCCGGCGGCTTCGGCGGCCAGGGATTTGGCGGTTTTGGCGGCTTCGGTGGTTTTGGCCAGGGCGGCGGTCAGGGATTTGGCGGATTCGAAGATATTTTCGATTCCTTCTTTGGCGGCCAGGGCAGTCGTCAATCCAGCAATGGCCCGCAGCGTGGTGCCGATTTGCGGTTTGATGTAGATATTTCCTTCAAACAGGCTGCTTTTGGCACAGAAATGGAAATTCAGGTGCCGAAGGATGAAACATGCGAACACTGCCACGGTAACGGCGCTGAACCGGGAAGCAGCGTGGAAACATGCCCGCACTGCCACGGCACAGGCCAGCAGCGTGTCGTACAGAATACGCCCTTTGGCCAGATGGTCAATGTCCGTACGTGTTCGTACTGCGGCGGTACAGGCAAGCTGATTAAGAAGAAATGCACTAAATGCCATGGCACAGGAACAGTCAAAGTACGCAAAAAATTAAAAATCAAGATTCCGGCAGGTGTCGATGACGGCGCACGGCTCCGTGTAGCCGGTGAAGGGGAACCGGGCGTTCGCGGCGGCGGACACGGCGATTTGTACGTATACATTTTTGTACGCAAAGATGCCAAATTTGCCCGCGAAGGCAACGATATTCTTTCACAGGAAACGATTTCCTTTGCCCAGGCTGCATTGGGTGCGACGATTCGCGTCGATACACTGGACGGTAAGATTGACTTAAAAATTCCGGCAGGCACGCAGACCGGGACGGTATTCCGCATTCGCGGCAAAGGCGTTCCCGTATTGGGCTCGCAAAACCGCCGCGGTGACCATCATGTCCAGGTAACTGTGTCCGTGCCGAAAAGAATGAGTGCTAAGCAAAAAGATTTGCTCAAACAATTTGCTTACGCTGGCGGCGAAACCTGGGTGGGGGAGCCAAAGTCGGCTGAACAACCGGCAGCGGGCTCTAAAACACAGGATAAACCGAAAGAAAAGAAAAGTTTTTGGAGCAAGTTGAAAAAAGACATAAAAGAAGATTTATAATACAAAAGAAAAGGGAGAACAATCGATGAAATGGAATGAAATCGATTTGCTTGTTTCCCCAGAGGCCACCGATTTGGTGGCCCTTCTTTTATATGAATGCGGCAGCAATGGCTCGATTATTCACGATGAAGAAACAGATGAATGGGGCCGTATTCGTATAACGGCGTATTTTCCGCCGGAACAGGGAGACGCAGTAGAACAAGTACGACACCGCATGGCTGATTTAGCGGCACGGGACGAAGCCCTCAGCAACTGGCAGCTTGTCCAGCAGGAAGCAGATGACCAAAGCTGGCTTTATGCCTGGCAGAAAAATTTTCATCCCAAGAAAATATCCCGCACGTTTTGGGCTGAACCATCGTGGGAAAAAGCCGCACCGGCTCCAGGCGAACAGACGATTACCATCGATCCGGGCCTGGCATTTGGCAGCGGTTTTCATGTGACGACATGCATGTGCGTGCAGTATCTGGAACAAGCGGTTCAGCCAGGCGATGTTGTCTTTGATATCGGCACGGGAACGGGTATTTTGGCCATTGCAGCTGCCAAACTCAAGGCTTCGCATGTCGTAGCTGTTGATTTTGATGAAAAAGCAGTTGTACAGGCCAAACACAATGCGGCCTTAAACGGCGTAGAAAAAGCTATTACCGTAGCCAACAGCGATTTGCTTGCGGCGGTTTCCCAAGAGGAAGCAAAAGCCGATGTCGTTGTCGCCAACTTGGTGACCAATGCGGTTCTTATGTTGCTGCCCTCGCTGCCGGCATACATGAAGCCCCATGCGGTCTGCATTGCCAGCGGCATCATTGATGAACGGATTGAGGAAGTACGTCAAGCGGCTGCGGCAGCCGGCTTTGCCTGGGAAGACGAACGACTGCAGCAGGGTTGGTATGCTGTCACGATGAGGAGGCTGTAATGCGAAAAATATTTACGAAGTTTCCCATTTGCGGGACCTTTGAACTGTCTGCTGACGATGCGCATCATGTACTCGTCGTACTGCGCCATACCGTGGGGGACACCCTCAATGTCACGGACTGTACCGGCGCGACGTATGAATGCTTTATTACGCGGATGGAAGGCCATTCGGCATTTTTGACGCCGGCCCGGAAACTGTCCGACGGCAGTGAAAAAAACGGCAATGTGATTTTAGCAGCAGGCCTTTTAAAAAGCGATAAATTTGATTGGGTTGTCCAAAAAGCAACAGAACTGGGCGTCGGGACCATTGTTCCTGTACAAATGGAACATTGTGTAGTAAAATTAGATGATACTCGCCGTAAAAGCAGACAAGAACGATGGCAGCGCCTGGCATTGGAAGCAGCGAAACAATGCGGCCGCGACGATGTGCCGACCATAGCGGACATTTGCAGTTTTCCGGCATTGCTGCAGACATACAGTGAAGATCGGTTTGTCATTCCCTATGAACAGGAAACGGCACCGTTGGCAGAAGTCTGCAAAGAAGTGCGTGTCGGGGACATTGTCATTTGCATTGGGCCGGAAGGCGGCTTTGCCGACAAGGAAATTTCCCTGGCCTCGGAACAGCTGGCATGGTGCCGGACTGTATCGCTCGGCCCGCGGATTTTACGGGCTGAAACGGCTTCGATTGCGGCGTTGTCTATTATCATGTATGAAAGAGGATTTAAATAGATGCCAACAATAGCCTTTGCCACCTTAGGGTGCCGTGTCAACCAATATGATACAGACAGCATGCGCGGATTGTTTCTCGCCGAAGGGTTTACCGATGCAGCGTTTACGGATGCTGCAGATGTATACGTCATTAATACATGTTCCGTTACGCAGATGGGGGAAAAGAAATCACGCCAGCTGATTCGGCGCGCCAAAAAGCGCAATCCTGCATCAAAAGTCATCGTTACGGGCTGCTACGCCCAGCTAGATCCGCAGCTATTAGCTGCCATGGAAGGCGTAGACGCTGTGGTCGGAACTAATGAAAAGAAAAAAATCGTTTCCATTGTCAAAAAGCTGTTGGGACAGGAAGACACGGCAACGATTCAGGCCGTACACAACGTGCTGAAGCCGGATGCCTTTGAAGAAATTCCTTTGTACCCGTCTGCTGTAGAGCATACACGGGCCGATTTGAAAATTCAGGAAGGCTGCAACAATTTTTGTACGTATTGTATTATTCCCTATACGCGCGGCGGCTTGAAATCCCGTCAGCCCGATGCCGTCATTGCAGAAGCCAAACGGCTGATTTCTTTCGGCTTCAAAGAACTCGTACTGACAGGTATTCATTTGGGAGCGTACGGCAAAGAACTGCCGGAAAAACCGACATTGGCCTTGATTCTGCGCCGCCTGCTGGACGAAACGGACGTACAGCGCATCCGCTTGGGGTCTGTAGAGTCACTGGAAGTCGATGATGATTTGATTGACGTCATGAATTCTTCGACGCGCATCTGCCCGCATTTGCATTTGCCGCTCCAGTCCGGTTCGGATGCGATTCTCAAAGCAATGAACCGCCATTACACCAAAGCTGAGTTTATCGAGTTAATCCGCGTTCTGCGGCAGCGCATCCACGGCCTGACCGTTTCGACGGATTTAATCTTAGGTTTTCCCGGTGAAACAGACGACTTATTTGCAGAAACGATGGAAACCCTGCGTTTGCTGCGGTTTTCCCATATTCATGCGTTTCCCTATTCGCCGCGTAAAGGAACACCTGCTGCTGCCATGAAGCAGCAAGTGCCGCAGGAAATCAAAAAGAAACGCGTGGAAATGGTCAATGCCTTGTCTGCGGCGCAGAAAGACGAACTGCTGCAGCGTATGGCAGGCTGCACAGTGCAGGTCTTGATTGAAAAACAGGACGGCAGTCATGGTGAAGGATTTTCTGAAAACTATGAACGGGTCTGTGTAGACGGCTTGCAGACAGACTGCGAAGGAATGATTGTCGCTGTCAAGCTGACTCATGCAGATAACCATATACTATTTGGTACACTAAAGGAGGAACTGTAACATGGAAGATTGCTTGTTTTGTAAAATCAGTAAAGGGGAAATTCCGAGCACAAAAGTATATGAAGATGATGATTTCTACGCCTTCAAAGACATTGCGCCCGTCGCTCCGGTACACGTATTAGTCATTCCCAAAAAACATATTGCCAACATTGCTTCTCTGACTCCGGACGATGCTGATGTAGCAGGCAAAATGCTCTATACGATTCAAAAAGTAGCGCAGATTTTGGGCATTGATAAAGACGGCTACCGCGTTGTCTTCAACACCGGTGAAAAAGCAGGCCAGACAGTACATCACATGCATGCCCATATTCTCGGCGGCAAAGAAATGGCTTGGCCGGGTGTATAATGGATAATACATCACAGCGGCCCAAGACTACACACAGCACAGCAGCCGGCACACGGCATCCTGTGCGGCGGCGCAGACGAAAGAAACAGCAGCTGAATTCCGGCACAGTCATTCGCTTGATTGCTTTGGTCGGCATGGCAGCCGTTCTCGTGCTGATGATGATGCTGCGAAAATTGTAAAGACAACATACAGACAATCGTTTGGGAAAACGAGTTCAGTGAAACAGACTGGACTCGTTTTTTGTTGTATAGAAGCTGAGAAACGGCATAGAAACTGCGGCATCAAGAGGCTATATTGCAGGCGGCTGAAACGGCTTGAAGATGCAGGGAAGATACGATACAATACAAGATAAGTATTTGGTGCGCAGGAGGGAAGACAACAAGCAATATGGGAAAACGATTTTTACAATATATACAGCAGGATATCAAGCTGTTTTTATATTTTGAATGTTTGATGATGGTGTTTCGGATTGCGTTTATCGCGATCTATGCAGGACAGCTGAACACGGCAGGATGGCGTGAAATTGGTTATGCTTTGTGGGTTGGCGTGCGAATCAGTCTGAAAACGGCTGCTTTTTTGACGGCATTTTCCTTCGTATTTGCCACGATTTGCGGCAGTATTTGGAAACGCTGGCCGGCAGAGACGATACGCTTAGTCGTGGGAAGTATAGCATCGGGACTATTGGCATTACTTTTTATGATTCGCATTCCCTATTATCAGGTGTTTCATGCGACCTTTAACATCATGATTTTCAACGGCATGCAGGACGATACCCATGCTATTTGGGACACCATGGTTCATCAGTATCAATTATGGCCGCGGCTGGCAGGAGCCGTGCTTTTAATCGCAGGCGCCGTATATGGATGGCACTATCTGCTGCATACCAAAACATGGCAGCCTGTCCGGCATCAGCGGCTGTACTGCATCGCAGTACTTTTGCTGCTTCCTGTATTTGGTGTATTTTGCCGTTTTGGCGGCGCCTTTAGTTCGGACAGCGGCATCCCTTGGGAAAGTGCGGCCCGGACAAAAAACACGCTGCTGAATGAAGCAATTCTCGACGACGGGCAAGCGATGTATCGGGCTTATTCGACGTATCAACGGGCACATGAGCGGATTATGCGCACGATTACGCCTGAAGAATTGAAACAGGCGATTGCCGTACTGGGCGGTCAGCCGCAGGCAGCTACGCTGGATGAAGCATTTACGCGGACTAACGCCAAACCGCTGCTGCCGCATACGCCAAAGCAGGTTGTCGTCATTTTGGGCGAAAATTATGCTTTATGGCCGCTGCTGGAACCATATAACGCCATGGGCTTAGCGAAAACAGGGGAGATGCTGGCAGAAAACGGTGCCTATACGTATCAGTTCCTAGCCAACGGCAACGGGACGATGACATCCCTCAACGGATTTATCACGGGCCTTCCGGATGTCGGTATTTATCAAAATTACCTGATGGGCAAAAACGGTGACGTAGATAAACTAGGGATAGCGTCCGTCATGAAGAAGCTGGGGTACAAGACTGTTTTCTGGTATGGTGGTCTGCAGAGCTGGCAGGATTTAGGCAATTTTACCTGCCGGGAAGGATTTGATGAATTTCACTGTGCTGATGAAATCGTACCGGAAAACGGTGCAACGGCTTGGGGTGTAGCCGATGAAGATTTATTCCGTGCCGTAGAGCAGTATATGGATACAGAAGATACGCCGACATTTCATTTTATCTTGACGACGACCAATCATCCGCCTTTTGCCTATGACGTCGATGCCAAAGGATTCCCGCGCAGTGAAGTGGAAGCCAAACTGCCTGCATCTATCCCAAAAGATAGAGCAACAATCAATCAGCTGGGGCATATCTGGTATGCAGATGACGTCATGGGAAAATTCATTCATGCTATAGAAGCCAAAGACGCGTCAACTCTCTTTGTCGTTACCGGCGACCATGCGGAACGATTTGATTTTGCAGCCCCGGTATCTTTGCCGGAATTGAGCGGCATCCCGTGCTTTTTCTATGGTGCCGGCGTGACGAAAGACATGGTGAAGACGACGGATACAGGCAGCCATTTGCAGATTGCGCCGACCTTGGCAGCGTTGATTGGTCCGGCAGGCAGTACGTATGAATCGCTCCTGCCGCCGCTGCTGGGTTCGGATAAAGCCTTCAACCACCGGCTGGTGATAGAAAACGGCCGCATGCAGGAACAAAAAGATATGACGGATGAAGCCTTTAAGCAGTATATAGAAGCTGCGCGCACCGTAGCCATTTGGCGTATTACTAAAGGAAATGCTATTCCGAAGGAATGATAGAAGGATGCAGGACGTACAAGTAGATGCAGCCAACTAAAAAAATGGTACATGATGTTTTTTCATCATCATGTACCATTTCTTTTTTATAATTTGTGTTTGAAGTAAGAACTTTTTATTTGATGTTTTTCTTAGCTTCTGCTTTAGCGAGGAACGGAGCGGATTCAATGATAAACCGTTCATGTGTTGCTTCGCCTACGACGCCAGCGTTGTCAGATGCTTCGATTTTAAAAGTCAGTTTCCGTCTGTCTTGTTCTACGAGAGTGGCTTTTGCCGTTACTTTTAAGCCGATCGGTGTAGCTGCTACGTGTTTGACGTTCATAGCAATGCCGACTGTATTATAGCCTTCGGGGAGCTGGGGATCGCAAGCATTGATAGCTGCATTTTCCATCAAAGCGACCAAAGCCGGTGTAGCGTATACAGGAGATTTGCCGCTGCCCATTTTGATGGCTGTGTTGTTTTCGGTAACGAGTTCAGAAACTTCTGCCTGAGAATTTGCTTTTACTGTAAAATCCATGATATATCCTCCTAGTTTTGTGTTCAATATATATTACCACTATACCACACTTTCTGTCTCTATGTCACTGATTTTTGACAGGTTGTGCCAAATATTATAGAATACGTATAAATGACTATTGAGTATAGGAAGTGACATATGTGAAACTAAAAACAGGGCTGCTGGCCGTGTGTCTGCTTGTATCGACAAGTGTGACAGCCATGGCGGCTCAAGATAAAGGAACTCCGGTTAAATTTCCAAACTGGGGCGTGATAACTGTACCGACCAGCGTATATATGGAAAAAGGATGGCAACCGATGCTGACGGCCGATGCGTACCATCAGGATATGGAAGAACTGCTGGGACATATTTATCCGAAACAACCGGAAACGTATCAGTTGGTCAAAAAAGAGGATGCCCATTTTCAGTATGCCTATTTGCTGCACTACAGCATGACGATTTGGGAAGTCGAAGCGGCAGTAGAACGGCAGCAGGAAGAAAATGCGTACCTGCGCGATATCGGAAGCCAGCCGGATTTAAAAACGCTGATGACGCATGCCAATGAAATACTGCCTAAGTACATACCGGCAGCATTTCGTTTGAAGTCTCCCATTATAGCAAAAAAGAAAAACGGCCGCGTATTTTATGAATGCACGGCAGAACGGGCATTGACCGTTAATGACAATGCCTTTACTGAATCCGTACGGGCTATTGCTTGGCAGCATGGTCCCAATGTAGAAATTGCTGTCGTCGTCGGACAGAAGGGCAGCTATTGCGATTTGAGCGATACGGTTGTATCTATGCTGGAAACAGCCCAGAAGATGCCTAAAAAATAACGAAGCAAAAGAGGCTGCCGCAAAACGGCAAGCCCCTTTTTTGCTGTCCATGCATTCAAAAGTTTTTAGTTTTCAGTTTGAAGTTTAAAGAAAATGAATCGCATTGTGCGACTAGAATGCCGGAATAGTTCCTGACACCCTCTGTTATTTATTCTTTTTCGCGTCGCCGAAAATAAACACGTAACGGTAAGGGGGTATCCCTTTGTCCTATTTTTTTCTAGTAAACTTACAGTTTACATATGCAATGTACTTTTTCTTTCTGTGCGGCCAGAATGCTGGGAAGTATCCCGACACCCTCATATGTCCATTCTTTTTCGAGCCGCCGAAAAAGAATAGACGAAGAAAAAGGCGGCCGCCCGAAACTCCCATTCCTTTGAGAATGTCCGTCATTGCTAAATGGGCGAAACTCGCTTCGCTCAAACAAAACGCCCATTTTTAACGCAATGCCACCCATTCTCATTGTGCGGCAAAGCCGCACAACCAGTCATTCCCGTAACGGGGCGGCTTGGGAGCAAATGCAAACAATTACAGATACGTGCATGCTGAGAAAATCCATTTATCATTTAATTTATTGCTGATGCATACTACAATATTTATATATTTTTTTCTGTGTAGTGTATGATGAAGTGATACTACCTAGTGTCTTGGTGCAGATGAGCCTATGTCTGCTAACGTTTTTTGCCCGATGTGTTTTCTCAGCAACATAGCGAAATCTGTCCTGCATGACGAACGACACCGACCATTACGGGAGCGACCGTTGCGTCAGCATGACAGACGAAGGGCTTACGTTAAAAACGGTTGTGCTGACAGCAGTAATGTGACTTCTTTCGCAGCGCTCCACCGCCCCGTCAAGCTTACAACCG
>SAMEA104315424__coassemble_493_pt1 | contig 30874 bp, 25 predicted proteins | sample SAMEA104315424__metabat2_low_PE_027 | metagenome-assembled genome bin SAMEA104315424 (sample SAMEA104315424) | gut metagenome | biome: Monkey gut; feature: monkey-associated habitat; material: faeces | place: China | collected 2013
TGTGTTTGAAGTTTCTTCAAACTCCTGAATTGATTGACGTCTGTTTCTTTATGTTTATAAAGAAATGACCTCGCACTCTGGCATTCATTCGATTCTTACATTGTTTAGTTTTCAAAGGTCATCGCCGTCTTGCGACGACTTGTTTATTCTAACAGACTCATTCGAGTTTGTCAAGAACTTTTTTTGCATTCTTTTTTTGTTGGAATGCTTCGTCATTTATAAAGCAAACACAGCATTCATTTGCTGCATCATCGCTTCATTTCCTGACGACTTGCTTAGTATATCGCAACACGCGTAAAATGTCAAGTAATTTATTTGCAAAAAATATCGTAAAAGTAAAACAATCGTTTAACCTTTGATTTGTTTTACAAAAAAGCATTGCAATTCTTCAAATTATCTTTGCGTTGTCTTTCCATAGATGCATGCATTGCATGACTGCAATCTGGATGCACAAAAAAAGAAGAGAAAGCCAATCGCGGCTCTCTCTTCATCTTTGTATGCAATGCTCTTTACTTTTTAAACAAGCTGTCTTGCGCAGCTTCTTCGTCGCCTTCAATGGTTATGGTATCTAATGCGGCTACTTTGTCATCGCCTTCCAGTTTTTGAATCTTGACGCCAGAAGTGTTTCTGCCTTTCTTGATGCCAATACTTTCAATATCCGTGCGAATTACAATGCCGTTCGTCGTGATAACCATTAATTCCTGATTTTCATGTACAACTTCTACGCCTACAATGTCGCCGGTTTTCGGTGTAATCTTAAAGTTCTTTACCCCTTTGCCGCCACGGAGCTGAATCTTATAGGCATCCATGTTGTTTCGTTTGCCGAAGCCTTCTTCACTGACTGTAAGTACTTGGCAGTCCGGTTCCAACACATCGGCACCGATAACGCTATCGCCTTCTGCCAAGGAAATACCGCGAACACCGCGCGTATTTCGTCCCATAGGACGTACATCATTTTCATTAAAGCAAATAGCCATGCCTAATTTAGTTGCCAAAATGATGCGCTGGTCCCCTTTAGTCAGACGAACCTTAGCCAAATGATCGCCTTCCACTAAAGAAATAGCAATTAAGCCGTTGCGACGAACATTTTTAAATTCACTGAGTTCCGTTTTCTTGACTAACCCTTTTTCTGTTGCCATAAACAGATTCATCGACGGATCTACTTGATCAAGGTCAATCAACGCATTTACTTTTTCGCCTTTAGCCAACGGCAGGATATTAATCGTAGCTATACCCTTGGAGTTGCGGCTGTTTGCTTCGGGAATTTCATATGCTTTCAACCGGTATACACGGCCCAAATTCGTAAAGAACAATACCGTATTCAGCGCCGAAGTATACAGCAGATGATTAACTGCATCTTCATCTTTGGTTCCCATGCCCTTGATGCCGCGGCCGCCTTTATTCTGCGTATGATATACGTTGGCATTAATCCGTTTGACATAGCCGCGCCGTGTCAGCGTCAAAACCATCCGTTCATTAGGAATCATGTCTTCAATCGCAAAATCAGCAGCATCCGCAACAATTTGTGTCCGGCGTTCATCAGCAAATTTCTTTTTCGCATCCAAAAGTTCTGTTTTTACGATTTCCATCACTTTGTGTTCATCGGCCAATACACTGCGCAAATATGCAATGCGTTCTTCCAGGTCCTTGTATTCTTGTTCAATTTTTTCGCGTTCCAAGCCCGTCAGGCGGCGCAGACGCATATCCAAAATAGCCGTTGCCTGTTTGTCGCTCAGACCAAATCGGCTCATCAAAGCCTGTTTAGCCGCTTCATCCGTCGCAGATTCACGAATGGTCTTGATGACTTCATCAATATGGTCTAATGCAATCAGCAAGCCTTCCAAAATATGCGCGCGTGCCAGGGCTTTGTCTAATTCAAATTTACTGCGTCGTGTAATAACGCTCTTTTGATGGTCCAAATAATAATGAAGGACTTCTTTTAATGTCAAAACGCGCGGATGCCCGTCTACAAGAGCCAGCATAATGACGCCAAACGTTTCCTGCAGCTGCGTGTGTTTATAAAGTTTGTTCAACACAATATCCGGATTGACGTCAGCACGCAGTTCAACTACAATACGCAGCCCCTTGCGGTCTGATTCATCACGAAGCGCCGTAATGCCGTCAATTTCACGGTTTCTCGACAAATCCGCAATCGATTCAATGACGCGGGCTTTATTGACTTGGTACGGAATTTCCGTGACGACTATGCGGTTTTTCCCCTTGTTCATCGGTTCAATCGTTGCACAGGAACGCATTTTAATGCTGCCCCGTCCTGTAGAATATGCTTTGAGGATGCCGTCACGTCCCATAATTTTGGCGCCTGTCGGAAAATCCGGGCCTTTAATTTTCGTCATGATTTCTTCCAGGCTTGCTTCCGGATTATCAATTAACAGAACGCAACCGTCAATGACTTCGCCAAGATTATGCGGCGGAATATTGGTAGCCATGCCGACAGCAATACCGGCAGAACCGTTGACCAATAAATTCGGAATCTTAGACGGCAATACGACCGGTTCCTGCAGCGAGCCGTCATAGTTTGGCATAAAATCAACGGTATCTTTGTCTATATCTTCCAGCATTTCTCCCGTGATTTTGGCCATGCGCACTTCAGTATAACGCATAGCTGCCGCAGAGTCACCGTCGACAGAGCCAAAGTTGCCGTGGCCGTCAACCAGAGGATACCGCGTGGAGAAATCCTGAGCCAGGCGGACTGTTGCATCATATACAGAGCGGTCACCATGAGGATGATATTTACCTAATACTTCCCCAACGATACGCGCTGACTTTTTATACGGTTTATTCGGTGTCATGCCTGCTTCATGCATAGCATACAAAATACGGCGATGTACTGGCTTCAGTCCATCACGCACATCCGGCAAGGCGCGGGTAATGATAACGCTCATCGCATAGTCAATATACGACGTCTGCATTTCATTTTCCAGGCAGACCGGTAATATTTTATCTACTTGTTGTTCGTCCACAATTTCACCTCATATAAAAATTAAAAAACGACGCCCTTATATAGATATATATGAGCGCATACACGTATATTATAGCAAATTTTCGCCTTTTTTGATAGTTTTAGAGGAAAAATGCATGACCCATTACTGCCGATTGATAATGCAGGCCGCCAATACTTTAGCTCTTTCAAACAATGACGCTGTATCAGCATATTCACGCGGAGTATGATTATATGCTCCCTTGACGCCCATGGCGCATACCGTCGGTACGCCGGCCAATACCGTATATGCTGAATCCGAACCGCCGCCAACCATCATGGCATGCGGCTTGGGAAGACCCATTTCCTCATACGTTTTCTTGACTGTTTCAAAAAACTGTTCCGTCGCTTTCGTTCGCTTCATCGGCGCAAAGCCTGCCACCTTCTGCAAGGTCGTCTTCGTATCCGGGACATACTGCTTTGCCGCAATTTGCTGCAGCGTTTGCTGAATATCTTCTATATATTCCGGCTGCAAATACCGTACATCAATCTGAATTGAAGCCGCATCCGGCACGGCATTGACGACTGTACCGCCTTGAATCAAGCCCACGTTGAATGTTGTTCCCTTTTCCCAATCCGTTGCGTTTTGAATGTCAATGACCTTGTGAGCAATTTCCAAAACAGCGCTGCGGCCGCCTTTGGGGTTATTGCCGGCATGTGCGCCGACTCCCTGCACACGCATCGTATACACGGCACTGCCTTTGCGCTGCACGACCAATCCATTGTCCAAAAATCCAGTTTCACAATTAAACGCCGCAGCAGCTCCCTTGGCTTCTGCCTGTATGCAGGCAGCGGCGTTGGACTGCTGATGTGCCATTTCTTCGTCACCAGCCAGAATCCATTTAATCGGCCGTGTTTGATAGCCCGCTGCCTGCAGTGCTTTGACCGCATACAGCGCAATGACCAAACCGCCTTTCATATCCAAGACACCTGGTCCGTATGCTTTGCCGTCTTGAATCGTAAACGGTCTTTCACGTATCGTGCCGTTCGGAAATACTGTGTCCATATGGCCAAGCAGTAAAATAGGCGCACGATCTGCTTCTCCCCAAGAAGAAACGACCATGTTGCCGGCATGCGGCATTTCTATGACCCGCGTTTTGGCTCCCAAACAATCCAACTGGGACTTTACTTTTTGCGCGACGGCATCTACGCCTGTTTTATACTGCGAGCCGCTTTCTATCTGAACCAGCTCCCGCCACAAGGCCAACATTTCCTCCTGATGTGTATCTATAAACTGCCATGCTGCTTTTTTCATTGTCTCCATGACCTGTCTCTCCTTTGCAGTGCATTTTTATATACTCTGTATTGTATGACCAATCTTTAAAAATGACAATGGCTGCCTGATTTACATGGCCGCAGACTATCAGTAGCCGCTGCACGCAAAAAGGGAGCTGCCGCTGTATCTGCGCGGCAGCCCCTTTTTGTGAGGAGGGATTATTTATTCTTTTTTCGCTTCCTGTTTTTTTGCAATAATGTCATCCTGCAGTTTCTTCGGCACTTCTTCATAATCAAAGAAAGTCATGTTAAACGTACCTTTGCCCTGCGTCATAGAACGAAGGACCGTGACATAGCCTTTCATTTCGGCTAACGGAACCTGCGCTTTGACGACAATAATGCCTTTACGGTTGCGGTGATGTTCCATACCCAAAATACGGCCGCGGCGTCCGCTGAAATCGCCCATTACATCGCCCATATATTCTTCAGGAACTACTACATCAACACTGTAAATCGGTTCCAGCAATACAGGTTTAGCTTCCGGCACGCCTTTTTTCAAAGCTAATGCTGCGGCTACTTTAAATGCCATTTCAGACGAATCGACAGAGTGATATGAGCCGTCTTTTAAAGTAACTTTTACATGAATCATCGGATACCCTGCCAGCAGGCCTTTTTCCAACGTTTCTTTGACACCTTTTTCAACGGCCGGAATATACTGCCGCGGTACGGCGCCGCCAAAAATCGCATCGACAAATTCAAAGTCTTCGCCATTCTGCAGCGGTTCAATATCCAATATAACATGGCCATACTGCCCATGCCCGCCGCTTTGTTTTTTATGTTTGCCTTCCGCTGTGGCTTTACCTTTAATCGTTTCACGATAGGGAATATAGACATCCTGCAATACAGCTTTAATGCCGTATTTGCGTTCCATTTTATTCATGATGTGATCTAGATGGACATCACCCATGCAGTGAACGATAAGCTGTTTGCCTTCTACGCTCTTTTCTACTTGGCAGGTCGGATCTTCTTCGCTGATGCGCAGCAGCGCATTCATGAGTTTTTCTTCGTCGCCTTTCTTTTCCGGTACCATGGCTACTGTATGCAGCGGGTTGGGGAAACGAATCGGATCGTAGACAATGGGGAAATCCGGTACTGCAAAGGTATCGCCGGTTCGTGCCTGCTGCAGTTTTGGCAATACGACAATATCACCAGCCACGGCTTTCGTAACAGGCACTTGTTCTTTCCCGACCAGCGTCAGCAGCTTGCCCAATTTTTCTTCTTTATCCTGGCTGACATTATACAGCTTGTCGCCTTCCTTCAATTCACCGGAGAAAACACGGACATAGCTAAGTTTGCCGGCAAAGGGATCAATAAGCGTTTTGAAAACAAAGCCAGTAAACGGTTTGTTCGGATATACGACGACCGGTTCTCCTGATTTTTTATCCGTTCCCATCATGACTTTCTGCGAAGCAGCCGGCATATACGTAATAATGCGGCGGAGCAGTTCAGCCGTACCGACATGATACGTAGCACTGCCGCACATAACCGGGCAGACGCGGCCTGTCAGCATCCCTTGGCGCAGCCCTTTGCGCAGTTCTTCGATCGTCAGTTCATCGCCGTTGAGATATTTTTCCAAGAGTTCGTCGTCGCCTTCAGCAGCCGCTTCCATGCACATTTCACGAACTTCGCGGGCTTTGGCCATATATTCAGGCGGAACCTTGATTTCTTCGCATTTGCCATCTTTCCATTCCCAAGCAATCATCTTGCAGACATCAATCATGCCGCGGAAATCTTTGCCTTCTCCAATCGGAATCTGCAGCGGCATGATGGATTTGCCGAATACATCGCGCATTTTTTTCAGGCAGCCGAAGAAATCTGCATGTTCCGCATCCATTTTGTTGATATACACCATGCGGGGCAGATTCAATTCTACGCCGTAGTCCCATGCCCGTTCCGTATCCATTTCCACGCCTGATTCCGCAGAAATGACAAGCAAAATCCCATCACTGGCACGAAGCGCAGCCCGCACTTCGCCGCAAAATTCGGAATACCCCGGCGTATCCAGGAAATTGAGTTTATATCCTTCCCATTCGCACGGCGCGATTCCCAGCTGAATCGTTACATTTCGTTTAATTTCTTCCGGTTCATAGTCCATGATATGCTTATTATCTTTGCCTACGCCAACAGCATCTACTGCGCCGCAGGCAAGGAGCAGCGATTCGACAACAGCCGTTTTGCCGGCGCCATCGTGCGAAAGTACTGCTACATTACGAATTTGCTCACTAGTATATTCTTTCATAAATAAATCGCCTCCTATAATCACGTTATTTATAAGATTCGTGACCAAGAGGCGATTCTCCTTTTTTTATTATGAGTTTTTTCTAAATCATCTATGAATTTTTTTAAAATCAATATGACTATCGTACAGATTCCGCTTTTTTATTGGGAAAGAGCCTTGCAGGCAAGCATCGTCATCAGTTCTACGCCAATAGGCAAACTGTCTTCATCTACAGCAAAATGAGAGTTGTGCAGCGGATACATAGTCTGCCCCGGTTTGGTTGTTCCCAGCCAGTAAAAACCGCCGTCATAGGCCTGCAGATAGCCGGAGAAATCTTCTGCCGTCATCGCCGGTTCCTGAATCGGAGCCAGCGCCTGTTTGCCTAGGCATGCGGCAGCTGTGTCAGCAATAAACGCAGCCTGCTTGGCTGAGTTTACAACAGCGGCATATCCTCGTTCATACTGCAGCTCACTTGTCGTGCCGTACATCAAATCCAGTCCTTTCAGCATCTTGCCTAAGCTGGCTTCTACCATATCCTGCGCTTCTTTGTCATAGGTCCGGCAAGTTCCTTCCAATTCCACCGTGTCTGCCACAATATTATACCGCGTGCCGCCACTGATGCGGCCAAACGTAAGGACCGCCGGATACAGCGGGTTAATTTGTCGGCTGATAATATCTTGCGCTGCTGTAATAAACTGTCCGGCTGCTACGACGGCATCAATTCCCTTGTGAGGCATAGCAGCGTGACTCGATTTGCCGTGAATCACGACGCGCACATGGTCTGACGCTGCCATCATCGGCCCGGCTTTGACGCCGATTTGTCCTGTCGGCAGGTTGGGCCATACGTGCAGTCCGTAAATCGCGTCAATACCATCCAAGACGCCGGACTGAACAATCGCTTTGGCACCGCCGTGGGGCGATTTTTCCTCTGCCGGCTGGCAGACAAACATCACCGTCCCTGCCAATTCCTCTTTTATTTCACTGAGAACCCGCGCCGTCCCCAGCAAAATTGCCATATGCCCATCGTGGCCGCAGGCATGCATTACTCCCGGCTGTCGGGAAGCAAAAGGAAGTCCTGTTTCTTCAGCAATTGACAAGGCATCCATATCCGCCCGCAGCGCAATCGTCGGGCCGGGCCGGCCGCCTGTCAATCTGCCAATGACGGCATGCGTGCCTGCTACATGTTCTTCCGTTTCTATGCCAAACTGCCGCAGCATCTGCGCCATGTAGGCTGCCGTTTTTGTTTCTTCATTGGATAATTCCGGATTTTCATGAATATGGCGGCGCATACTGCAAATATCACCTGTATATTTTTTGACTAATGCTTTAACTGTACTGCAAGATACCATACGTTAATTCCCCCTTTTGACGCACCCTAACTTCTTTTAAAATATGCTTGATTATATCACACCCCACTTTAAATGCCTAGGCTTTCCGCTTCGTTTTCCTTCGCATCCGGTCTTGCTGTCCCCCTTTTATTTTTTGCCAAGAAAGCTTATAATTTAAGATGAAATCTCAATCACAAAGGGAGGATACTCATGAAACCATTTGATATGGAACATAGTGCATGGGCCCGCTTTTCACCAGAAGAACGCGGCCAAATGGAAGCATACAGCGTAAATTACAGACATTTTTTGGATACAGCCCGCACAGAACGCCTAGCCAATAAAGAAATTCTCCGCCAAGCTAAAGCAGCCGGCTTTAAGGCGTTGAGCGAATATACATCGCTGCAGCCGGGTGATAAAGTCTACTGGGATCAAAAAGGGAAATCCGTCATTTTAGCGGTAATTGGTTCCAAACCGATTGTTGAAGGCATGAAAATTGTCGGCTCGCATATCGACTGCCCCCGCTTGGATTTGAAAGCTATGCCTGTCGTTGAAAAAAATAAAATTGTGTACTTCAAAACCCATTATTATGGCGGCCTCTTAAAATATCAGTGGGTCTGCATGCCGCTGTCCCTCATCGGCGTCGTCTTTACAGCAGACGGCCGTCAAATTGACGTATCTATCGGCGAAGACCCGGAAGATCCTGTTTTTTACATCAATGACCTTTTGCCCCATCTCGGCAAAGACCAGGCTGCCAAAAAACTGTCCGAAGCAATTACGGGAGAAATGCTCATGCCTATCGTCGGCACAAACAGCACAGAAGAAAAAACCAAACCGACGATTCTTTCCCTTTTTAAAGACAAATACGGCATTGAAGAAGAAGACTTTGCCAGTGCAGAACTGGAAATCATTCCGGCACAAAAAAGCCGTGAAGTCGGTCTTGACCGCTCCATGCTCATGTCACACGGCCATGATGACCGCGTTTGCTCGTACGGCAATTTAGCAGCCATTCTCGCAGCAGCTCCCGGCGAAAAAACACAGGTAGCTCTTTTTGCCGATAAAGAAGAAATCGGCTCGGTTGGCAACACCGGCGTTCATTCTTCGTATTTTCTCGATTTTGCAGCAGAACTGTTAGCCCTGCAGGGTCACACTGAAGAACTGTACCTGCGCCGTATGCTCCGCAGCAGTGAAGTGTTGTCTGCTGATGTCTGCGCAGCTCTTGACCCTGTATTCGCCAGTGCGTATGAAGAAAACAACGCGGCCAAACTGGGCTACGGTATTTGCCTCTGCAAATACACGGGTGCCCGCGGCAAGTCAGGCAGCAACGATGCGAACGCAGAATTCTTAGCCAAAGTCCGTCAAATCTTCAACAGCAGCAATGTGCCTTGGCAAATCGGCGAACTTGGCAAAGTAGACCAAGGCGGCGGCGGTACGATTGCCTATATTATGGCTGATTGGGGCTGTGATGTTGTCGATTGCGGCGTCGCTATGCTCAGCATGCACGCTCCGCTGGAACTCGTAGCCAAAGCCGATGCCTACAGCGGCTACTTAGCGTATAAAGCATTCTTTGAAAGCAAATAAATCGTGTAATATACACAAAATATACAGAAAGGCTGCAGCAGCATGAGATGTCTACATTCATGTTGCCGCAGCCTTTTTGCTATGCCGTTTTACATACACCGTTTGCAGCATGACGATTCATTTGCTGCTATCATAATAACGTCATAACGTCACAACATCCAATCCGGCACGTCACGTTCCCTGCAGTGCTTTTTTAGCCCACAACGCATCCTGTAAAATAGGACGGCCTACGCCTATTAAATCCGCTGTTCCATTTGCCAGCAGCCGATTGGCATCTTCCAGGCTCCGTACACCGCCAGTCGTCATAACAGGAATAGACACAGCTTGTTTGATCGCTTTAGCTGCATCGCCAAAATACCCGGCTTCTTCATGGCCCGGACGGGTATAACCGCACATGCCGCCGGAAATATCCAGCAAATCTATCCCTTCTTTTTCAAAGATTTTGGCCGCTGCCACGCCATCGGCAATCGTGCTGCCTCCTTCCATATAATCACATGCCCCCAAACGCAATGCTATCGGATAAGCTGCACCGACAGCATTACGAACGGCCCGAATAATTTCAACATGGAACCGCACACGATTTTCAACGGAATCGCAGCCATATGCATCATGCCGCTGATTCGTCAACGGAGAATAAAATTGATCCAGCAAATATCCATGTGCTGAATGAATTTCTACACCATCAAAGCCAGCATACCGAACGCGAATAGCCGCATTGGCATATTTAGCAACCAGTCCAGCAATTTCTTCCTGTGTCAATTCATGCGGCAGTACAGCATCAGGACTCCATGGATGATGAACCCATGCAGCACTCGGTCCTACAGGGCCGCCGCCTATATCCGCTGTTTCTGAAGCCACGCCGGCATGATTCAATTGGGCAAAAACTTTCGTCGAACCAGCTGCATGAATGCTGCGGACCAATTGCTGCAACCCAAATAAATCAGCGTCGTCACCCAGAGATACTTGCTTGGGATTTGCCCGCCCCAGCTTATCTACATAGCAGTGTTCTACAATAATCAGGCCCAAATAGCCGCCTAATGCCCGTTCACTATAATACTTGCATAATGCACTGGGGACATTGCCATTTTCAGCCATGCGGCGTGCCATAGGCGGCATAACTAAACGATTGTTCAACTGCAGCGATTGAATTGAAATCGGATCTGTAACTTCCATGATTTTCACCTCTTATATAGAATCATTTTCATTTTATATGTCTTATTTTACTATATTCCTGCCCCAAAAAGCTACTCCTATTTTTACTCTTTCTGAATTGACAACATGCTGTATATCTCGTATAATACAAAGCAATGCTTTAAGGGAGTAATCAGTACATCATATGTACAGTAGTATCGACATACTGGCGCAGTCCGCCCGGTGCTATTTGAAATGATGAGACTTAGAGGCAGTCTGCTGACTGTCAATAAGTCTCTTTTTTTATTATAAATCCCTAGTATCTATCTTAAAAAGGAGCTGCTTTTATGAATGCATTAGAATTATTCATCCTAGCGATTGGATTATCAATGGATGCTTTCGCTGTTTCCGTTTGTAAAGGTCTTTCTCTAGGCCGCATCAGTTGGAAACACATGTGCCTTGCCGGTGTCTGGTTTGGCGGCTTTCAGTTTCTCATGCCAACTATTGGCTATTATCTGGGAAATTTTTTTACAGAAATTATTACTTCATACAATTACTGGGTCGCTTTTATTCTATTAACACTTATTGGGGCCAATATGATTAAAGAGTCACTGGAAAAAGAAGCCTGTCCTGACGCAAACATGGCGATTCCGGCCATGTTTGCCCTTGCTGTCGCTACCAGTATCGATGCCCTCGCTGTCGGCGTTACGTTTGCCTTTATGGACGTCGCTATTATTCCTGCTGCCATTGCTATTGGCTGCGTAACATTTTGCTGTTCTGCCCTTGGGGTCAAAACCGGCAGCCTGTTTGGCCTGAAATATAAAGCCAAAGCCGAACGCGTCGGTGGTTTGGCATTAATTCTTTTAGGCTTGAAAATTCTCTTGGAAGGCTTGGGCATATTGTAGCCCTTCCATCTCCAGCACATAAAACAGCATAGTAAAAGGGATGCAGCCAACTGTGAGCTGCATCCCTTTTTATTGTTACGTTTGGGGAACGATTTCTGCCTTAAAAACATTAATAACGTCCGCATCCGGACAACAGAACACGGCTGTTCCTTCCGGCTGGCCCGGTATAGTTCCGCCATACCGCAGAATATCGACATACGGAAAGGCCGCATGCATCGCCATCGGGCAAATCTTGCCTCTATCCGTATCAAAGTCAAAGGTATCACCTACGCGGTGGCCGTGATGGCAGCCCCCTGTGCCGATTTTTTTGATTAATGTCAATGTAATTTTCGGTCTTGCCATGACTATTCTCCTGTAATACCAAAAATCCGTCTGCCATTTTCCAGCGTAATCCGCTGTACGTCAGCTACATCCATATTGCGAAGACGGGCAATTTCTGCCGCTACGTACTGTACATAGGCTGGTTCATTGCGTTTGCCGCGATACGGCGGCGGCGTCAGATAAGGACAGTCTGTTTCGATAAGGATTCTGTCCATAGGAAGCTCACTGACAATCCGTTTGAGTTTTGTCGATTTCGGAAATACCATCGTGCCGGTAAATCCTATATAAAATCCCATTTTAATGAGTTCTTCCGCCATTTCCAAGCTGCCGGAATAACAGTGGAACACACCGCGGATACCTTTACCGTATTGGCGCAGAATATCCATAGTATCACCGTGGGCTTCTCGGTCATGAATATCAATCGGCACATCCAATTCTACAGCCATCTGTACTTGTTTGATAAATACATCCTGCTGAATTTCATGGGATGGTTCGGGCCAATGATAGTCCAAGCCGACTTCCCCAATGGCGACAACTTTAGGTTCTGTCTGAATCCAGCGGCGAATCTGTTCAAACCCTTCCGGCGTTGCCGAAGCGGCTTCTTCAGGATGAATGCCGACAGCGGCATAAATCTGTTTGTATTGGTGTGTCATAGCTACGGATTCTGCCGATGTCTTAATATCCGTACCGGGACACATCATGTACGTCAATCCTGTCGTAAAAGCCCGCTGCAGCATGGCTTCCCGGTCTGCTGCATAGGCTTCATCATTGACATGGCAGTGTGTATCAAACAACATCAGCGTACCCGGCTTCCTGCAGGCATGCCGTCTGCGCTAACGACCTGCAGTTTATCCGCTCCGTCAAGAGCAGCTAAAATCATGCCGTTGGATTCTACACCGCAGAGTTTAACAGGCTTGAGGTTCGTAACGACAACGACGCAGTGGCCAATCAATTCATCCGGTGCATAATGCTGGGATATGCCGCTGACAATCTGCCGTGTTTCCGTTCCTAAGTCGATTTGGAATTTCAGCAGTTTTTTTGCTTTGGGGATTTTTTCACAGGCAATGACTTTCCCTACGCGCAGATCACATTTGGCAAAATCATCAATCGTGATTTCCGGTTTTGTCGGTTCTTTAGCAGCCGGGCATGCCTGTGCTTCTTTCTTTTCTTCTTCACTTTCAGCAATTTCTTCTTCCAAATCATACCGCGGGAACAGCGCATTGCCTTTGCAGACTTTGGTATTTGCCGGATATTTGCCCCATACCTGTGCATCGGGAATATTGGCTGCCGCAAAATCACCTAAGCCGAGCTGCTTCCACATTTCAGCTGCGCTGACAGGGATAAACGGGCTGACCAAGGTCGCAATAATGCGCATGGATTCAAGCAAATTATACAACACGGTCTGCAGCCGTTCTTTTTGGGCATCGTCTTTAGCCAAAACCCACGGCGTCGTTTCATCAATATATTTGTTGCTGCGGCGGATAAGTGCCCAGACATCATTGATAGCATCATTAATCTTCATGCTATCCATATACGTTTCAAAGTCTTTGGCCGTTTTTACAGCACAAGCAGCCAAATCATCATCTACAGCTTCTTTTACGGTCGGTCCTGCGGCTACGCCGTCTTCATATTTTTCCACCATGGCCAAGGTACGCTGCAGCAAGTTTCCTAAGTCGTTGGCCAAATCCGAATTGATGCGTTTGATAAAGGACGGTAAGGAAAAGTTGCCGTCTTGTCCCAAGCGTACTTCTTTGAGGAGATAGTAGCGAAGCGCATCGGCGCCATAACGGTCAATCAGCGGAATCGGGTCTACGACGTTGCCGAGGGATTTACTCATTTTCGTGCCGTCTACAATCAGCCAGCCGTGTCCAAAGACTTTCTTCGGCAAAGGCAGGCCGCAGCTCATCAGCATAATCGGCCAAATAATCGTATGGAAGCGAACGATTTCTTTGCCGACAAGATGCAAATCTGCCGGCCAGAATTTTTTGAATTTTTCCGGGTCATCTATATAGCCGGCCGCTGTCAAATAGTTGGCCAAGGCATCAAACCATACGTATACAACGTGTTTAGGATCCCAAGGCACTTTGATACCCCAGTCAAAAGACGTACGGGATACGCACAAATCTTCCAAGCCGCTTTTAACGAAGGCAATCATTTCATTGCGCCGTGATTCCGGCTGAATGAAATCAGGATTTTCTTCAATGAATTTCAGCCAGCGGTCTGCGTATTTATTCATTTTCAAGAAGTACGCTTCTTCTTTGACCAATTCCAGCGGACGGCCGCAGTCCGGGCAGATATGCTTTCCTTCCGGCAGCTTATTTTCCGGCCAGAACGATTCGCAGGGCGTACAGTACCAGCCTTTATATTCTCCCTTGTAAATATCGCCGTTATCATAGGAAATCTGCATTAATTTCTGCACTACTTTTTCATGACGCGGCTGTGTAGTACGAATAAAGTCATCATTGGAAATGTTCAATTTTTTCCAAAGCTGCTGGAAAAGAGCTACGATTTCATCGACATATTCAATTGGTGTTACCCCTTTAGCTTCAGCAGCACGCTGAATTTTCTGGCCATGTTCGTCAGAACCGGTCAGGAAAAATACATCATCGCCGCGCAGACGATGAAAACGAGCCAATGAATCGGCAATGGTTGTGCAATACGTGTGCCCAATGTGAAGTTTGGCACTTGGATAGTAAATTGGGGTCGTGATGTAATACTTTTTCTTTTCAGACATGTGGTTTCCTCCTATACCGGCAAATGAGCCGGTTTATGATAACGTGAGCGCAGCCTGATACACACTGCGTTTGGGCACGCCGCACCGTCTGGCGACCATGCGGACAGCCTCTTTTTTATCTACGCCTTGGTCCATCAGTTCTTGAACCAAGGACGCATAATCAACGCTGCCGTCAGCAGCAGCCATTGTTTCTGGCTCTGCTCCTGCAACGAGAATAACAAATTCACCGCGCGCCCCCTGTACGGCCAGTTCATCTTTCAGCTGGCTCAAGGTGCCGCGCATATATTGTTCATACTTTTTGGTCAGTTCCCGGCAAAGAACGGCTTGTCTGTCGCCGAGAACCGCCATGATTTCAGTCAGTACAGACTGAATGCGGTGCGGCGCTTCATAAAAGATAAGCGTTCCTTCATACGCTTTGATGCTTTCCAGTACGGGCAGGCGATGTTTCTGTGTTTTTGGCAAAAATCCGATAAATGTAAACCGCGTCGTATCCATGCCGGAAGCAATCAGCCCCGTAAGGCCTGCATTCGGGCCCGGCAGGGGCACAACAGGAATACCGGCTTCAATCGCCAAGCGCACCAAATCGCTGCCTGGATCGCAAATGGCTGGCATGCCGGCATCGCTGACCAAAGCCAGCATCGTGCCTTCCTGCATTTTTTGAATCAGCAGGGGGCCTTTTTCTGCCTTGTTGTGTTCATGGTAGCTGGTAAGCGGCGTATCAATTTCATAAGCAGACAACAACTGTTTCGTATGACGTGTATCTTCTGCTGCAATGAGGTCCGCTTCCCGCAGGCACCGTACCGTTCGATATGTAATATCTTCCAAATTGCCAATGGGCGTCGCACATAAGTATAAAGTTCCTTTTTGAAATACTTCTGCCATGATCTGCTCCTTGCAGGTTTCCCTTGAGAAACCACTATGCTACATTTTTCCATACAACTGCAGTACGGCGTCACTGTACGAGCCGTCTGCCCGATGCACAATCAGCGGCGGCAGGATTTCCATGCCTGTGCTGCCGCCGCGAATTCCTTCGACGAGAAACAACTTGGCTTTTTTGTCAGGCCGGCCATGAACCATCTGAATGCATTTAGGCTCAATATCATGAGCACGCATCGCTTCCAATATATCTGTCAGCCGTTCCGTAATGTGAACCATGCGGAAGCGGCCGTGGAATTTGAGCGCATACTGCACAGCCGTCAGTACATCATCCAGCGTAGCTGTTTCTTCATGCCTGGCCCGGCGTATTCCCTGTACGGCACTGTATGCGCCGCGGCTTTTTTCCCGGTACGGGGGATTGGCATACACAGCCGCATAGGCACCGCTGGCCGCCCACGTTTTGATATGACGGTAATCCTGCTCCAAAATGGCAATGCAGTCATCTTTCGCATTTAACGCCACGTTGCGCCGCGCAATATCTGCCATCACTGGATTCAGTTCCACACCGGTAACCTGTCTGGCTCCGCGCGCTGTCAAAATCAAAGGAATGGCTGCGGTTCCCGTCCCCAAATCCAGGGCCGGGCCATGGGGAACCCCGCCAAAATGAGCCAGCAGCACTGTATCCAGGGAAAAACAAAACTGGTCGTCGCGCTGAATGATTTTCATGCCGTCCAGCACTAAATCATCGAGCCGTTCATGCTCCTGCAGTTTAACCTTCATGTTCTGTTTCCGCGACATCTGACCAAGGTACATTGACATTGTGGCCCGATTCCAGCTGTACCTTGACGGTGTGGTCTTTCATGTGGACACGCAGTACCGTACCGACGCCTTCATCTGTAATCACGCGCTTGCCTACGACAGGCGGCTTCTGCTGTTCGCATTTCTGCTGGCAGTTTTGGCATTTTAGCTCTCCCGATGTGTACAGAGAGTTTTCATACCGCAGGCAGCACATCAGACGGCCGCAAATGCCGGAAATCTTAGTAGGATTGAGAGACATGCCCTGGCCCTTGGCCATACGGATGGACACGGGTTTAAAATCTCCCAAGAAGGTGGCACAGCACAGCGGCCGGCCGCAGCAGCCAATACCGCCGACCATTTTGGCTTCATCGCGCAGCCCAATCTGCCGCAGCTCAATCCGCGTCCGAAATACTGCCGCCAAATCGCGAACCAGTTCTCGAAAATCAATTCGTCCATCAGCTGTGAAAAAGAAGATAATTTTTCCCATGTCAAATGTATAATCGACATCGATAAGTTTCATTGGCAGTTTATGCTTGGCAATTTTTTCCAAGCAGATGGCAAATGCCTTTTTTTCGCGTTCTTTGTTTTTTTCTACTTGCCGTACATCTTTTGCCGTCGCTTTGCGAATAATCGGCTTTAAAGGCTGTACTACTTCTGCTGAATCTACACTGCGCGGCGCAATAACGACAGAACCGTATTCCATGCCGCGCGCTGTTTCTACAATGACGCCGTCGTTTAAATTCAACGGAATTTCCGTAGGGTCAAAATAATATATTTTACCGGCAGGTTTAAACCGTACACCTACAACTATCAACTAAATGCCTCCTTTTTGCGCTATGCATTGTATGCACACATAATCCCATACCAATCGGATGTTGACATGACGCGTAATCGCTTCTATGCCCTCTTCTAAAATTTTCATCATATGAAAAATACCTGCATCGGTCCAGTAGGGAAGTACTTTCAACATGTCCTGCTTATAGGGAACAAGCCGCAAGAGGGATGTATCCGCACCGCTGCGCAGCACAGCCATATCTCTAAAACACAAGCCCAATGAATGCAGTATTTCTTTGCTTTCTTCGTCGGTATACTCACCGGACACAGACAGCCATTTGGCGTATGGGCAGGCGTGAGTCGTCATAATATGCAGGAAATCCAAAGCCCGCTTAAATCCCTGCGCGCCGTTTCCCTGCAAATACGCCAGCACCGTTTTGACAATGCCGTTTCCCCACGCAACAGCCTCTGTATACTGGTCAGCCTCGCCGCCCTGCAGCTGTACCAATCCCTGCAGCATTTCTTCATCGCCAACAGGCTCAAATAAAATTTCTGCACAGCGGGAAACAATCGTCGGCAGCAGTAAGGCCGGCTGGTCTGTAATCAATATAAAATAAACGCCTGTCGGCGGTTCTTCCAATATTTTCAGCATGCGGTTGGCAAATTCTGCATTCATCGTTTCGACATGGTCAATGATGCATATGCGCTTGCAGCCTGCTTTTCCCTGTAAAACCAAATGACTCTGCAGCTGCCGAAACTGGTCTACCTTGAGCATGGCGCCATTCGGTGCCAAGTAATAGCCGTCATCTTTATCAGCAATGACAGGCATATCTGTTTTTTCATCTATATCTACATGGGCAAAGAGAGGCCGTCCCACCATAGCCGAGGCAACGGCACGAGCCATCATCGTCTTGCCGATACCGGCCGGCCCAGCAAAAATCATGGCATGGGGCATGCGGTCTTTTTCCAACAGCCGCAGCAAACGGTTTTTAATTTCCCGGTGCCCAATAATCGCCTGAAAATATTGGGAATACATAGGCCGCCTCCTTTGCCGAAAAAAACACTCTAACTAATTTATTATAAAAAAAATCGGCAGTAAAGTCTAGGTTTACTGTCGATTTAGCGGCCGTTCTTTTCTATATGAATATATAATATCCCAACACAGGCATAGAACACATAAAAAAGCAGGCCTAATCTATTGCAGTATCTGCATCACCTTTTGATATACGTCTTCATGAATCGCCTGAATCGGCCGCATTTCGTCGTGAAACGCGCAGGAAATCCGCTGCCATTGATACTTTTCTGCCAACACATCATAGGCTTCGTGACAACGCCGCAGAAAACCCGCATTGCCCTCATGAATATCGCCGGTCTGTCCGCCGGTCTTGCCCACACGCTGTGCCATCAGCTGTTCTGTCAGTGCCAGCGGTACATCCAGCAACAGTACACAGTCCGGTCTTGGCAGTCCCATTTTGTCAAATTCAAAATCTTCCAGCCAATTCAAATAGGCGTGCTGCTGCAAAAGATTATCTATTTTAATCATCTGATACAGCATATTGCTCGTCGTATACCTGTCGGCAACGACAATGCCGCCGTCAGCTAAAAACTGTTTCCATTTCATTTGATACGACGCAAAGCGATCTACAGCATAAAATGCAGACGCTGCGTAGGGATTCACCGCATCGGCTTCGGCTCCAAAATCACCGCGCAGATACATTTTTACCAAGGCACTGGAATCGCTGTCATAATCAGGGAAACTGACAGCCCGGACAGCTTTGCCGTCCTGCTGCAGGTGTTCGACAAGCAGTTTTGTTTGTGTTGCTTTGCCGCTACCGTCGCCGCCTTCTATAATAATCAATTTGCCTTTCATAGCCTCACCTTTCCAATACGCAAATCGTCTGTAATGTTCCGTCTGCCGGACCATTGGGACGGTATCCTTCAGCCAGCTTTTCCTGTATATATGCCATGCATTCGTTGGTAATTACTTCACCGGCACCGATGACGGGAATACCCGGCGGATAAAACGTAACCGTTTCGGCGGCAACACGTCCTTCTGCTTCGGCAAAGGGAATCACTTCTCTAGAAGCTGTCCACGCGTTTCGCGGCGCTGCAGCCACTTGCGGCGTCGGCAGCGGCCGTTCCTGCACCGGTACAGTCATGCAGACTTCATGTACAGCTGCAATATGCCGACAAGCCTGCAGCAATGCCTGCACTGATGTCTCATCATCCCCCAATGTAATAAGTGCCAATACATGATTTCCTGCTATTAGTTCCACTTCGATACCCTGCGCCCGCAGTGCTGCCTCAGCAGCTCTGCCGTCCAGTCCCAGTCCGGAAAAATCAATCGTCACTTTCGTTTCATCGAAGCCGCCGACAGCTTCGTACCGCATGATTTCCCGACCAAAAGAAAAAATGCCCGGAATCGCATTGAGCTCCTGCCGCAGCTGCCGGGCCAGTGCCACAGCACGGCCAACGAGTTCTGGTCCATACAGCGCAGCCTGTTGTCTGGCACTGTCCAGTGACGCCAAAAACCAATAATGCGGACTCGTTGACTGTACGACAGCCATCGCAGCACTCACGCGATCCAGCAGCGGAAATCCCCGGCGGCAGTGCAGCATAGAGGTTTGGGTCAGCGAACCCATGAGTTTATGCGTACTCTGTGCTGCGCAGTCTGCACCGCAAACCAATGCTTCGTCCGGCAAATCAGGATGAAACGGCAAATGAGCTCCATGGGCTTCATCAACCAGGACAAATAATCCATGAGCATGGGCATATGCGGCCATTTCCGCCAAATTCCCGGCAATGCCATCATAGGTAGGATAGGTAAAGACGACGGCTTTGGCCTGCGGATGCGCAGCTATTGCCTGTTTCAACGATGACAAATCCGGTCCCAGCGATACTTGTTCTTTTTCAGCAAAGCGGCTTTCCATATATACGGGCATCGCTCCGCTCAAAATCAGGCCGCCTATGACGCTGCGGTGGGCTTCCCGGGGAATAATGATTTCATCACCGTCACGGCAGACAGCCAGTATCATCGCCTCTACGCAAGCCGTTGTACCGTTGACAGAAAAAAATGTTTTTCCTGCCCCATACAGGTCTGCTGCCAAATCCATGGCTTCTTTCAGTGCCGCTTCCGGCTGAAATAAATCATCCAGTGCATACATGAGGCCCAAATCACGCCGCAGCGCATTGCCAAACAGATTTTTTTGGTACGCAGAAATTCCCTTTCCCAATTTATGTCCCGGTGTATGAAAAGGAACCATTTGATCACGGCAGTATGCTTCCAGCGCTTCTGCAAAAGGAGCCTGCTTCTGTTTTTCTCTATTCATAACCTGCCTCACCGTTTCGCCAAAAAATCTTCGAGCAATGCATAGCTTTTTCCATACGAAAACTGCTGCATGCGCTGTAAAGACCGCTGCAGCGAGCCATGAATACGGTATGACGCAAATTCATCCGGCGTTACCCAATGATACGCAATATGTTCATCCGAAATAACGACATGTTCCGTTTTCGCCAGAGCCGTAAAAATCACGCCGTTTAAAAACTGTCCGTCTTTCTTTTGGTAACTCCAAATACCGGCAGGAGCTTCCAGTTCTACGTCTAATCCCGTTTCTTCTTTGACTTCACGACGCAGCCCCGTCTCAAAATCTTCTGTAAAACGCAGCCCGCCGCCGGGAAATTCCCAATGGTGCAGCCCTTCTGCATCATTTTTCTGCAGCAGCAGCAGTTTCCCCTCAAAAAAAATCATTGCTTTTACACTTAATCCCATCAATACATTTGCTTCCTGCGCCATGATATGCCCCCATCCATATAGATTCAAAAAGTTTAGTGCTATTATACCATATTCTATACAGCAGCGGATATACAGCCAATGTCTTTCGTGTATATTTTACAACAATACAGAATATCTTCTATCTGTCCCATTTACGCATGCCGATATATCTTGTAAAATGGAAGTACAGATTTCTTTGAGGAGGTTTTACGTTATGTCTGCTAAACGAGTTCTTGCTATACATGATATGTGTTCTTTTGGCCGCTGCTCCCTGACGGCTGCCATCCCGGTCATCTCAGCTATGGGATTCCAAGTCTGCCCATTTCCGACAGCCTTATTCAGCAATAATCTGACATACGGTGATTTTACATTCTCTGACTTTACGCCGCACATGAAAGAATTTATGGATAAATGGACACAATTAGGATTTTCTTATGATGCCATTTACAGTGGTTTCTTGGCAGATGCCGGTCAAATTGCCATTGTAGAAGAAGCCATCCAGCGTTTCAGCAAGCCAGACGGCTTAGTCGTCGTAGACCCGGCCATGGCAGATGACGGCAAATTATATCCTGTCTTTAAACCGGACATCGTAACCGAAATGAAACATCTCATCAGCCATGCAACGGTTATTACGCCAAACTTTACAGAAGCCTGCCTGCTTTTGGATATGCCCTATCCCGAAGATGCGCCGTCTACGAAAACAACCAGCAAGCTCTGCCAAAGCCTCAGTGCCAAAGGCCCTAAAAAAGTCGTCATTACCAGTGTTCCTTCTACAGATGATACCATCAAAATCGTCAGCTACGACGCCAATACGTCTTCCTATGATGAATACGTCGTTTCCCGTGTACCGTTTAGCACCTGCGGTACAGGCGACTTGTTTACCAGCGTCCTTACAGGCTCCCTTCTCAGCGGCACACCGCTGCATAATGCCGTACAAAAAGCCGCGGAATTCTTAGCCTATGCCTTAGATTATACCTATGCAGCCGGCTCCGATTACCGCGAAGGCGTCCAAGTCGAACCCTGCCTGGCTCATTTGATAGAAATGAAATAACAAACAATATATACAAAAAACGAGGCAGTAACATAATATCTTTGCTTTATGCACCATGTTCTTCCTTGTAATGTATTTATTCTTAAATTTAAAAAATAAATAGTAATATTATAAACAAACTATGCGCTTAAAACTGTATAGCAAAAAGACTGCCATAAAACGGGCAATATAAACTGCCCCCCAATCGTTAGATTTTTGGTCTAACAATTGGGGGGCAGCTCATTATTATATATTATTTTTTATACAATATGCGGCCGCTTCGCGTTGCGTCTTTTTGGTATATCCCTTTGTCAACCATTTTTACACCATTGACAAATACGTATTCAATCCCATCTGGATACTGTACCGGATCGACAAACGTACCTTTATCGCAAATTGTCTGTTCGTCAAATAAAACCATATCAGCGGCATACCCCGGTTTTAATTCCCCACGTTTTTCAATATGCATGGCTGATGCTGCTTTTTTAGTTAACTTATAAACAGCTTCTTCTAAGGTCAATGTCTTTTCTTCGCGTACATATTTCCCCAATATGCGAGGGAAAGCACCATACACGCGCGGATGCGGTTTGCCACTCATTAATCCATCCGTGCAGGCATTCATTTCCGGTCGTTTTAAAAACAATTTTACATGATCTTCTGTACCATAAAAATCAACCATACCGACAGCATTTTCTTCTTCATAAAGTAAATCAAAAACTGCATTATACGGATCGGTATGACGCAATTGGGCTAATTGTGTCAGGGACAAACCAATGGCATCTTGATTTTTCTTTGTTTTAACACTTGTAATATAAATGCCATCCATACCGGCAAAATCAACAAAATTATCCCATCCGGTAATCCCGTGTTCCATATCATGAATCATTTGGCGCCGTAACGATGTATCTTGAAGACGTTTTAATACGTGATCTGTACCACCATCGTGTACCCAAGGTGGCAAAATAACGCCCAACATTGTACTGCCTGCTACATACGGATATTGGTCGAAAGATACCGTAATCCCTTCGTGTTCGGCTTGTTCTAAAAGCTGTATCATATCTTCAATAAAATGCCAATTTTTACGCCCACAAACTTTAAAATGAGAAAAATGAACATGAACACCCGATTCTCTGCCAATACGAATAACTTCTTTCATAGAATTGACAATTGTATCAGCTTCACTGCGCTGATGGATGACGAATACACCCTTATTTTTTGCCACTATTTTGCATAAGTTAATCAGTTCCTCTGTATGGGCATATGCACAAGGCATATAAATTAACCCCGTTGATAATCCGTATGTACCTGCATCCAATTCTCGCTGTAAAATATTCTGCATGGATTTCATCTGTTTTTCATCAGGTTGCGTGTTCATTAATCCCAACCCTTCCATGCGTACATTGCCATGCGGTACGAGATAACATTCATTAATAGCCGGCTGCGCTTGTTCAATCATTTTTAAATAATGAGCCGTATCATGAAAATGCCAATTGATGTATTCGTTATACCCATCTAATCCAGCTAAATTTTCTTCCCATGGTTTGATATATTCTTCCGGCAAGGGAGCCAGCGAAATTCCATCTTGTCCAAGCACTTCGGTCGTAATTCCCTGCATGATTTTTGGACGTAACTCCGGATTCGTAAGTACCTGTAAATCACTATGACTATGGGTATCAATAAATCCCGGTGCTGCACAAAGAGGAACGCCATGTTTCATGCCATCTACGATACAATCGGCTTGTTGTTCCTCACTGGAGCAACCTACAGCTGCTATGGTATCATCTTCTATCAATATGTTTCCAATATATGGCTTTGCCATTGTACCGTCCACAATCTTAACATTTTTTACTAATGTTTTCATATTATGTCTCCTTTATATGGTTACATGTCTGGGAATAAATCGACCACTCCCCGGCATTCCTGTAAATACATGATGATATACAACATCACCTCGACGTATTACCGTCATAATATTACCATTTCCCATAATGATGGTGCCATTTTTAATTACCATATCCATCACGCCATCCCCAATTTCTATTACTTTAACAACGCCTTCATAATCGCATAATAGCACTGCGATACTTTTTTAAGCTGATCGATTTCAATATATTCATTAACTGTATGGGCAATGTTTTCACGAGATGGTCCCATACCAATCGTTTTGATACCGGCTTCTCCTGCATAATGACTTCCATTCGTGCAGAAGTTATACTGTGTAATTTTCGGTGTAAACCCTGCATCATGCAATTCGTTGACAACATCCTGTACAAAATCGGCATCTTTGTCATAGAGCCAGCCTGGGAAAAACCGTTCCCCTGTAATATCCGTACCGGTATAGCATTTTTCCGTACCTACCGAATAGGAAACAGTATATTTAGCTTCTTTATCGTTTTTTATAAGTTCATCCAAAACATCTTGTACCGGTTTTAATACAGATTCTTTCGTTTCACCTACTAGTAACCGGCGATCGTACGTAGCACGGCAATAATCCGGCACAACGGAAGCGCCCGGATATGGGGACGATTTGATATCTGTCAATTCCAAAATACCATCACCCAAGACATCATGATGGGGTGGCGTAATGCCTCGAATCGCTTCTATAGCTTTGCAAATTTTATATACCGCATTGATACCTTTTTCCGGATTGGCTGAATGACATGGCTTACCAAAAGATTCCAAGACCAATTCAGCCCGGCCGCGCTGGCCAACTTTCACATTTAAATTAGAGGCTTCCCCGATAATAACATAATCAGGTTTTACGGCTTGACTAATCTGGCGTGCTGCTACTCCTTCAAAGCATTCTTCATGTACGACGCCTGCCATGTAGATATTACCAGCAAAATCATGATTGCTGTCAGCAGCAAAAAACGCAGCTGCTGCCGCCATAGCTGCATCGGCACCTTTCATATCACTTGTACCTCTGCCATAAATTTTGCCATCATGAATTTCCGCTGCAAAGGGAGGATATGTCCATTCCGATTCATCCGGTACGGGTACCGTATCAATATGACCATCAAACAAAATAGTCGGACCCGGCTTGTTCCCCTTAATATGGCCAATAACATTGCCATATGTATCTATCTGAACATCATCAAATCCATGAGAGAGCATATAACTGCGCAATGCATTGGCTACATTCTTTTCTTCCCCCGAATAACTGCGCTGACGAATTAACGTACGGCATAATTCAATTACTTCATTAAATCTATCTTCACTAAACATCGTATTCAACATCAGTACCCCTCCTAAAAAACGAATCTCTTTATTTTTTATAACTGCTGTCCTTACCATCCCAAACAGTAGCTAAGTAATTTTCTACATCGGTCGCGCCTTCTGTACTAAAGCACAAGACAACAGAATCTTCATTCAACTGCAACATACGGCGCATAGCAGCATAGTTTTCATTGGTCAATATTTCAAACACAGCACCCGATGCCGATGCACCACTTTCCCCAGATATAATTCTTGTATCGCCATCAAGAGGCGCCCCCAGCATACGCATCCCTTTGGCCGCAACATAATCTTCACAACGAATTGCATAATCAGCATAACTTTCCAAAACGCGCCAACCGACATCACACGGTTCACCACACGCAAGGCCAGCCATAATAGTCTTCATATCCCCTTCAGCAAAATGAAGTTTTCCATCACCCGCTTTTGCCGTACGGAAAATACAATCTGCCGTATTGGGTTCAACAATCGTAATAATCGGCTTATCGGCACCGCGATATACATTAGAGAAAAAACCAGTTACGGCTCCGGCTAGAGCCCCTACACCGGCCTGTATAAAAATATGCGTTGGCTTTTGAGGCAGTTGCGTATATGCTTCCAAAGCCATCGTACCATAGCCTTGAATAATCCATCGGGGAATATCTTGATATCCTTCCCAAGATGTATCCTGTACCATAACCCATCCATATTTTTCAGCATTGCTGTTGGCTAAACGAACGGCATCATCATATACCATATCCGTAATTGAAGCTTCTGCATTTTCTGCCTGAATATGGTGCAACCGTTCCAAACTACTTCCTTTTGGCATGTAGACGACAGACTTCTGCTTAAGCTGATTTGCCGTCCACGCTACACCACGTCCATGATTGCCATCTGTTGCCGTAACAAAGGTTAAATCTCCTAACTTATTGTGTATTTCAGGAGAAATCATCTTTTTATAGGGAAGATCGGCAATATCCATTCCCAGTCGTTTAGCAATATAACTACCAATAGCAAAACTTCCGCCCAACACCTTAAATGCATTTAGTCCGAATCGATACGATTCATCTTTAACAAAAAAATTCTTGATTTTTAACTTTTTAGCTAAGTGATTTAATTCTACCAACGGAGTTGGCTGATATACAGGAAAGGATTGATGAAAAGACTGAACTTTTTTAGCATGTTCCAAGTCAAGAAAGGAAATATCGTTTACGCCTTTCTTAGCTGATGAAAATTTAATTATATCCATAATAGCAACTCCTTTATTTTCTACAAAAAATAAACGCTTAGAATAAAACTTTATTCTAAGCGTCTTTGCTTATCAACTTATTCTCTTTTTAAGACGAATTTTATCTCAGTTTGAGAAAAAAGTCAAGCCGAATTATCGACATCATACTATTTAATTTTTATTTGTATTTCATTAACTATCGTAGTTATAAAGCAATGTCACATATAAAACTCTATAAACTACACATATACTGTATCTTTACGATTCGTGAATATCCGGAATCAATTCCGTTGTTTCTTTTTTAGGTGGACATAATTTTGACACAATAACAAAAGAAAAACAAGCCGTAATTAAACCGGGAATAATCGGTTGACTAATCGGCATTCCAAATACAGATCCGCCTGAAAAATTTTGCACATAAATAACAACAACCGTTCCTACAAGCAATGAGGCCAATGTCCCCGCCGTAGATGCACCTTTCCAATAATGTCCTAATACATACGGGAAAAATGCACCAGCTGCCCGGAATGTAAAAGAAAACATCAGAATAGTAATAATACTGGATGTATTAAATACAGCCACACACAGTGATAATAATCCACAAATAATCATAACGATGCGTGCCATTTTCATAACCATTTCATCACTTGCTTTAGGATTGATATATTCTCGATATATATCATTTGCAAAAATTGAACCAGCTCCTAAAAGATCTGAACTAGCACTAGACATAGTCGCTGAAATAACACCTGCGAATAATATGCCACAAATGAGTGGAGGCATTGCACGAACAGCCAATACAGGTAACGCATATCGAGAACCTACGCTTTGAAATAACGAAGGATCGAACATGCCCATATTAACCAAAGCTAAAACGGTAACACCCAAAATTGCTGGAATAAATCCATAAACAAAGTTGATAATCGCTGCTGCAATCGAACCTTGCTGAGCCGCTTTACCGTCACGGGCAGCATAATAACGAGATACCGCTTCCTGCCCTACCGTAAATGTAGCAATATACATAATAACTAAGCCAACAACATCAACTACACTGTATCCATGAAAAAGATCAAATGTTTCTGGCGGTACATTCGCAACAATAACGTTCCAACCTCCAGCTAAATTAAAAGCAAAAGGAATCGCAATCGCCATCCCAAAAACGATAAAAAATACCTGTATAAAATCTGTCAATGTAACACTCCAAAGTCCCCCCATAACAGAATATAGTGTTACAATTACACAAATTATAATAACCGAAACCTGAAAACTAAGTCCTAACATTGTAGACAATATAACAGATGAAGCTATCATTTGACCTGCAGTCAACCCAATTAATGGCAATAACATAATAATTGCCGTAATTAGCCCAGAACTCCTGCCATAGCGACGTCTAAAGTATTCCGGCACAGTTTTAACATTAGCATCACGAAGCTTCGGTGCTAATATTGTCAATATAACAAAAGCAAATCCCATAGCAATGACATACCAAGCTGAACTAATGCCATATTTTCCCATCCCTTGTTGTACAACACCTAACGAACTGCCTCCACCGATTTCTGTTGCAGCTAACGTACCTGCCATAAGAATAGGACCTAAACGACGTCCCGCTACCATAAAGTCTTTATTACTTGAAATTTTATTTTTCGCGTACCAACCAACGAAAAGCATACATCCCATATAAACGATGACTACTGCAATAACAATCCATGAAACTGTCATTTTATCTTCCCCCTTTGTAATAAAAAGGCACTGATATACAACTATGAGTGTTGTAATAACAGTGCCGTTACTGTCAATATTTTATTCTCTGCTTGCCGTACGATTATATTCCCCCTAAAATAATAATGAGTTATTCACTGTCTTTTATCAAATCCTTTCAACTATACAAAAAAATAGACGCTAAGATATAATATTATCTTAGCGTCATTGCTTTTTTCTCTTTTTGAGATAAATATATCTCAAAAAGAGAAAATTGTCAAGGGTATTACAATTTATATTCACGTATTTTTCTATATAATGTAGCTCGGCTTATTCCCAAAAGCGAAGCTGCTTTATCTGTTCTGTCTGTTTTACGGACTTCATGTTGTACTTCCTGTAATGCTTTTTGAATAGTTTCTTTCTCTAATATAGCTAAATTCAACGTTGAATTTACTTCTTCTGAATTATTCTTTTTATTGATATCTTCTAAATTATTGACAATTAATTCAGCCATTTTTGTGAGAAACTGAATCATCCAGTCTTTATTTTTAAAAAAATATTCTGATTGTTCCGATGTAAAACTAACTAATCCAATAACACCTACAGATTGTCCATAAAGTACTAATGGTGCTGCCAGTTCTGTCTGTTCCGAACAATGCCGATAATTCGGACACGGTTCACATAATACATTAAATCCTGGATGTTCGATGAGGATCATTTTTTGCGTTTTCATTACGTGTTGATACACAAATCCAGCATTCATTAATTCTCCTATTTGCGTATTATATTTTCCAGTTCCGGCAACACGAATAAAATTGCAATCAGCAACTTCCACATCTAAGCCAATAATATTCGCTATGGCCTGTGCTGTTTTTTGTACTATAGGTTGAATAGTAAGCAATAAGCTTTTTTCCATATTTTCACACCTTACCCATCATCGAAGTTCTTATACTGTTATGGATAGTATAGCGTATATGCTCGTATTTTACAATGCAAGAGGTGAATATGTATTCATTTGCTTTAAATCTCTAACTTACAATAACAAGTTAGATACTTTCCGCTAGGCAGTAATTTAGATTTAAGCAAGTTCTTCCTCAAAGATTTCATCTGTGTTTCTATAGCCTAGAATTTTCTGGGAAGATAGTTACACCAGATTTCCACATCAGCAATCTGCTGACTTGTAAAGTTATCTATCCGTATGCCGTTCTACTGTACCCTTATCATAAGAAGTATAGGGATGAGCATAGTAGACAAGCGTATCAGTTATCTTTTCAAAATCTGCGAATTCTATAATGGGCCCATGAATTCAGACCAAGAGTGAAATTTTTAAGCGTGCATGATATAGTAGAAGTAACAAAATTGGAGGTTGCCATCATGCCAAGAAAAAAATACACGTCTGAATTCAAAACCAAGATCATCTTGTCAATCCTTCAGGGCGATAAGGAGCTTAATGTCATCGCTTCTGAGAACGGCCTGAACCCCAACATGGTCCGAAAGTGGAAGCAGGAATTCCTGCAAAATGCCCATCTCGCCTTTGGCGCAGATTCTGAGCGTAAGGCCGTTCAGAGGAAGGAGAACGACCTGAAGAAAAAGAACGACCAGATGCTCAAGACCATTGGTCAGCTGACACTGGAACGTGACTTTCTTCAGGATTGCTTTCGCCAAGCTGGAGAAGCCATCCCAAGAATCCCAACATATGATTCGAAAGAATAATGGCTTGTCCGTACGGCGCCAATGCAAGCTGTTAGGGTTAAATCGTTCCGACTTATATTACACGCCGACAAAACCAGATCTCGCAGCAGCAGAGCTTGACGAAATTCTCATGGAACGCATTGACTATTGGCACACCAGATGCCCTTATCTCGGTTCCCGTAAGATTGTTACTAAACTGCAGGAAGAGAGCTTTTCCGTCTGCCGTAAGACAGTACGGCGGCTCATGCTGAAAATGGGCATTTATACCGTTTATCCAAAGCCAAATCTTTCCAAACGGAATTTCAAGGATGGCATCGTGCCTTATCTGCTGCGCAATTACAGCGTCTCATTTCCCAACCAGGTATGGTCAATCGACATCACCTATATCCCGATGCCGCATGGCCATATGTACCTGACTGCACTCATCGACTGGTACAGCCGGCGTTTGGTCGGCCATTACCTTTCCGACAGTCTGGAGACAGAATATGTCATTCATGCTGTAAAAGAAACGGTCAAAGAATGTGGCGTTCCGGCCATCATCAATTCTGACCAGGGCAGCCAGTTTACCAGCACCGACTACAAAGAACTGCTTGGCAGCCTGAATATCCGACAAAGTATGGATGGCAGGAGCCGCTGGGCCGATAACATCATGATTGAGCGCTGGTTTCGCAGTCTTAAGACGGAGCAGATTTATCCCAACGAATATCAGACTCCGAGAGAACTTCGCCAACTGATTAACCAATACGTAGATGATTACAACAGCGTACGGCCTCATGAGGCTCTAGGTTACAAAGTGCCTAATGAGCTCTACTTTGGCTGTTTTGCTGCTTAAGATAATTCGTCGGGGGGCACGCTTAAGATTTTAACAAGTGGTCTTGACAAGGGGCCCATTATATTCAGAAATATTATCGTTGTAAAAGTTTTAAATACTTCACTGAATTGTTCACTGTAGATCTCTTGAATTTATTTTATTGCTATCATAATACAAGCTGATATCTTGTCGGCAATAGGAAATATCAGGAGTTGGCTTTTGCGTCCAGCAAGTGTAAGAAAAACCCAGTTATCCTTGCTTTTAACACCTAATACAGGTCACATCTCCAATGTCCAAACTCCTCATAGGATTCATTTCTTTGAGATGTTCTCACGTGCAATTATCTGGATAAAGTAGTGGTCTTTGAGACGAATCTGAATGAGTATGCGGTCTCCGTATAAAAAATAACTACTATAGAAAAGGACGTGAGAAAGATTTACTCACGTCCTTTTTTATTGTTGTTTTACACGAAACAGCCATAGAATTCGTGTTCG
>SAMEA104315424__coassemble_516_pt1 | contig 29460 bp, 19 predicted proteins | sample SAMEA104315424__metabat2_low_PE_027 | metagenome-assembled genome bin SAMEA104315424 (sample SAMEA104315424) | gut metagenome | biome: Monkey gut; feature: monkey-associated habitat; material: faeces | place: China | collected 2013
TCGCTGCCGCTGAAACCGATACCGATGTCATAATCCGCCTTGAGCGAATACTGCTTTACATCGGTTTCATACTTGGTCGTAACCAGTTTGTAGTCGAATTTCTTCGCCATCCAGAGCGTGTACCAGAGACGCGTCGACTCCTGGGTAAAGGTGGACTGCTCATCCGTCGTGAACGTCTTGTCGGACACCTGGTACGTCCCATCGGTTCGGCCGCCGCCAATCTGATTGTAATCCGAGACGAAAGCTCCGCCATTAAGTGTCGTCGGCGTCCCCTGCTTGAAATCTGTCAGTACGCCGCCGCGATCAATCATGTCCTGCTCTGTCGGTGCCTTGTCCGAGAGGCCCCACCAATCGACCTTGGTCTCATGAATTTCATAGGTGGTCGTGGTACTCTTGTCCGTCCCGGTCTGTACGGTATAGTACGCACCCTTTTCCGTCTCGTACTTGGCGTCATGGGCATTTGCATACGTGGAAATCACTGGAGTGCCCTTCGGATTTCCTTTCTCATACTTTTGGACGCTCTGCTGGATCGTCCCATCCTTCCTGGTATAGGTGGTCTTGCGCGTGATTTCCCCGCTCGTCCGGTCAAGGTCCGTAATCTCAATCCGGCCCTCGATGCCCGCACCCGTAGAAAGGGTACGAAGCTCGATATCCTTATCCGAGTCATTTTTCACCTGGATCGTGCCATAGCCGTCGAGTGCTTCGATACGGGCTTTAGACGTATCATTCGTCGTATTGAGAATGGTACCGACGATGGAAACGTGGCCGCCCTTGACTTCGACATCGCTGATGACGAAGCGGTCACTGTTTCGGTCATAGGAAACGTTCTCGATTTCCCGGCCGGTCTTGTCCGCCACGAGAATCTTCACGCCGGACGGCACCTTCGATGCGTCCGTCACCTGGACCTTCGTACTGCCGTCCATGTAAAAGAGCTGGTAATCCTTTGGGATAGTGATCGCATGGTCTGCCACGCCGCTCTGGATTTTGGAATTGATATTTACATAGCGCGCGCTGATGAAGATGTTGCCATTGGCGAGGATGCCCGTCCCGAGCTTGTCATTCGCCTTGCCGTTCGCATCGACATTGTAAAGATTTCCGCTGTCATCAAGCGGATTGCCGCCGACACTCGAGATGCGGAGGCTTGGATTGTACGATTGGATGAAATCTCCATTCGTCGCCGTCATGTTCACGCTGCCCGCATAGATAGAGCCGCTGTTATACACATCCCCGTTGGCACTCGTAACGGTGACCGTGCCGCGCGGATTGTAGATATAGCCTTTGAGCTGCACGGAAGGCGCAGCGTAAAGAGGCGCCTTGCCCTCATCCACATATGCCTGCGGGCGGAAATTATTCTCGATGGTAACATTCGGCCCGCCTGTCTGGTAGCGTGTTTCCGCCGTGAAAGAGACCGACTTCGTCTTGTCTGTATTGCCCTTACGAATGCCTGCCAGGATATCTTCGGCCTTGTCGCCTTTGATTTCCGTGCTGTTGAAATAGATGGTTCCGCCCTGACCGGCGCCATCCGTTCCCTTGCTGCCAATGACGTGAATATCGCCGGTTACCAGATTGTTCGGCGAATCGTTCGTAATCTTCACTTCCGCATCGCCACCCGCACGGAGCGTGCCCGCGCCGAAGACATTGTCCCCTTCGAAGACGATGTCCCCAAGCTGTGCCGTAATATCGCCAACGATAAAATCATGGGTCATCTGCTGGTAAACTTCTTTGTGCAGGAGATAGTACTCTGTGCCGTCTACAGTAATCTTGCCATAACTCACTTCATTGCCATGGGCATCATAGAACTTACCTTCTGTTTCGGTGCCGTTGCCTTTAGCTGGATCAAAGAAAGCCTCTGTCAGCTCGATCTGCTTTTGGAGATGGTTGTAATTTTTTATAATACCGTCTTTCTCTGTTTTCTGCTGTGATTCTTCTTTCGTCAGTTTGCTCTGTTTAGCCGTTACAGCCGCTGCATCATACGCCGTCGGATCGGCAGAAATCGAATCATTATAACTCGCATTATAGCTATTAACTGCCACAGCATATGTCGCCTCTGCCTTTTTTTTCTCACTATCCGCTGTTGCTTTCGCAGCAGCTGCTGTCTTGCTCTGCTCCTGTGCTGTCTGATATTTTGTAACTGCATCTTCAGTCTGATGGCTCTTTATATACTCATCGACGCTTTGTCCAGCTTTTGCCGCCAAACTTTCAACTGCACTTTTAGCTGTATTTTCGGCAGCCTTGGCATTATCTAACGCTGTCTGTGCCAAATCTACTTGCGTTACTGCACTGTCATATGCAGTCTTGCTGTTCGTAATCTTTGTCAGTTCGTCGATCTGAGCCTGCGTCTTTTGTATGCTGTCATTATAAGAGCTCATCACAGCAGACCAATTTTCTGTTGCTTCAGCAAGCACGTTCTTTGCGTCTTCTAACTCTGACGTGGTTTCCGGCGGCATTTCAACGAAACGTGTATGTCCTGCGCTGTCTTTTTCAAAATATCCCAAGCCCTGCGCAGCCATTTTTTCTTCGAGGAACTGAATCTCCGCCTCATATGCGGCTTTTGCTGCAGGATCTGCCGCGTATTCAGTCAGTTTTTCCTGCAATTCATGAAGCCGGTCATACAGTGCTGTGCCTGCAGGCTTTGCTGCTCCATACGTATAGGAAAGGTCACCGTCGCTTTTCACGGTAGTCGTCCAATTTCCGTTTTTATCACTGCCGCCGATGATGAGAGACTTCTTGCGATGGATGCCCGTCTCTGCCTTGCCGTCCATGCTGACGTCAGCAGATTTGACGATTTCTTTTTTGCCAATCTGGCTGCCATCAGAGCCAAACGCCTCAGCAGCCGCATTCACCCAATCTTTCACTTCTCCTGTGCCATAAGCTGATACGGCACCCGCTTTAGCTTTGAGGAGAACATCGCGATCGCTTTTCAGCTCTGCAGTCTTTGTAATCGTGAGATTCGCTTGACTGTCTGCTTTTGCCAAAGGATCTTTCTGAACAGAAATCGGAATTGCCGTCGCATTCAGGATGTCGCTGTGCGCGCTGACGCTGATACTGCCTGTTTCCCCTGCGCTGTCCCGGCCTGCCGCAAGGGAAATATCTCCCTTCGCAGTTTCCGCCGTACCGCCAAAGGTAGTCTTCGCCTTGCCTGTATACGTGACATTGTTTTCTGAGCCGGCATACCCTGCCGCGCCGAAAACATCCACTGTCGTCGTACTGTAGAGATCTGCATCATTACGGCTGCCCACGGCAATAGAACCGCCTTTGTACGAACCGTCATACGCATCCCCTTCCTGAGAAGCTGTCCAGCTCTTCCCGGCTGCATTCGCTTTCTCTGTCTCTCCGGCTTTCAAGACTGCCCCGTCTGCTACGGCCACACTCGTGTCTGCCGTCACATCTTGTGTGGCTTTGACGTGTGCCGCGCCGACGGCAGAGCCGGTCGTTAAGACATTGTTGTCCCGTGCTTTAACGGTACTGCGGGCATCAACGGCAATAGCCTTCTTGTCATGAATCGTCTTGCCTGCTGCTGTTTCTTCTTCTGTCAGGTCAGACGCGCTTGCCTGTATCGTTGCCTTGCCGATATCCGCTGTCGTAGTATGGTTTATTTTCGTTATGCTTACGACACCGTTGCCGCTTGCAAACGCTGCGCCGCCGGAGGTCGCGTTTTGTTTTTCCGAACCGTCCCGCCACGCCTTTTCGCTGACGTTATCTGCGCGGATGGCAGTGTTCTTTGCCGTCGTGATGCTCGTGCCGTCCCCGATGGTGACGTTCGACGTGGAGTTTACGGTGTACCTCGTATCGGCACCGGTACCGCTGTAGGCGCCCGCACCGATAGATTCGACAGCGAGATTTCCTGCATCACTGTGTTTCGATGTGATTTCCGCACGGCCTGCCTGAATCGTAACATTCCTGCCAATCGTCGTTTCCGTCGTGTTTTCCAGATTGACGCCGACGACAGCGACCGAACCATTGACGACACCGCCGGAGCCGGCAATGGCGTGCGCGTACGCATTGTAACGCCCCGTATCGGCAGGCTGATTCATGGCGGCTTTTGCAGTAAGCTTATCCGCCGCCGTGAGTGTTGCGCCGTCCTCTACTTTGACGCGCGCAGTATCTTTGGACTCGACTTCCGCGACCGTCACGCCGACGCCGCCGATGCCGATGCCAGCCGAGGTAGCGAGAGTCTGGATGTCAGGGGTGTTGTCTGCCGTGAGAGAAATCGACTTGCCGGAGAGCTTCGCGTTCTTGCCGACTTTCGTTTGTACGTCGACCGCCGACTTAAGGTCTGCACCCGTCCCCGTGCCGCCGAAAATACCGGCCGCCGCGCCAATCGCCGTCGCATCCATCTTCGTCTTTGCGCTCGAAGCGACCATGAGGGTGTCATCTGCCTTCACTTCGCCCGCATAGGTACCCCTGTCATCGCCAATCCCCGCCTCTGAAGAGCCAGTGACATTTGCCGTGATGACAGAGCCGTTCAACGCACCGTAAAGTGCTGCTGATGCGCCAACCACGTAAGCATCGAGCGTGCGGTCATTGTCTGATGTAATAGAAATATTCCCCGCATGTACTGTATTCGTATCGCCCAGAAGTGCCGAAACATCGCTCTTATCGTTCCAAGTCGCCACAGTTCCCTGTCCGGCAACACCGCCGGAAAAGGACGCGCCGATGATGTATTCATGCAGATTGTGCATAGACGCAGCTTGGACAGCGAGGCCTTTTCCTGCTGTTATGCTTGCAGCCTGGTCTACAAGAGCTTTTGTCTGCGTATCCGTATTTACGGTGCTGACAGACGCGCCTACACTTGCCATCGCACTGCCGGAAAGACTGCCCATGACGTTTTGCATAGAGAGCTTGTCATCCGCCTTGACGGTGACATCGCCGCCCGCCGTAATAGCCGTCCCGTTCCCGATCTTCGCAAGCGTTCCTTTCTCACCCGTAGTGTCCGGCGCCTCAGACGCAAAGGTCATACCGAGCTTGTCCTTTACTTCCCCAAGAGACGCTGTACTGTACGCGCCGACCGCTTTCGACGTGTCTTTGTTGATTTTCGCAAGCTCGTTATTTACCCAGCTGTCGAAGCCGACGGTTTCTCCGTTTGCGCTTGTCTTGCCGGAAAGTGTCTCTTGGTCTTTCTGAGACATGGCACTGCCGACGCTGTAGACAGAAATACTGCCTGATAGGCCGAAGGAGCCAATCGCGGCCGATATCGCATTCGACTCCATGTCATGCATATTGTCAGTCGCCGTGACATGGACATTTCCCTTTGTAGAAACCGTATTGCCATCACCGAGGAAGGCATTCGTCCCTGTCTTCACGTTCGCGATGTCAACGGCCGCACCGACCGAGGCCCCGCCGGAACCAGACGCTGCCGTGACGGTGTTCTTCATTTCCTTGACTTCATGCGTCGCTGTGACCGAGACATCCTTCGAGACGTCTTTGCCGTAGCCTTCCTTCTGGTTGATTTCTGCGCCTGTATTGGTGTACGCCTTCGTGAGGGACGTGAGGTTCATCACATTCGCTGCCCCCGCAAGGCCGGCGTAGGAGCCGCCTGCCGCCTGGAGCGAGAGATTGAAGAGGTCTTCTGTATTTTGAGCATCCAAAGCAATCCGGCCTTTCGCATCCAGCTTCGCCGCCTTGCCCGCATAAGCTTCAGTGTCTTTTTTGATGTTCGTCACTGCAAGTGCAAGACCACCGCCGCCACCGGTGAAGCCGACTGCCGCGCCGCCGTTCCCGCCATGGAGCTTCGTCATGTCTTTCGCAGCGAGAGAAATTCCGTCCTCATCCCCCGTGCCCGCAGCAGTAAGTGTGACATCGTCCCCTGTATAGGCTTTCGTCTTCGTATCCAACACGTTCACGCCGACCGAGCCATTGATGGCCGCAGTCCCCGCGATGCCGCCTGCGATAGTCTCATAGGTAATATCTGTTGTATGATCTGCCGCGATGCGGACCGTTTTTCCTGTCACGCTTGCGCCATTGTCAACGTGCGCCGCCGTATCGGCGTTAAGAGATACGGTCGAGTTTGCCAGCCCGATGCCTGCTGTTTCTCCTGTGCCCAAGCTGTCTGCACCGGCACCTTGCTTGAAAGAAGAAATGGCTTTTACATCCGTATTCCCATCCGTAGTGACTTTTGCACCTTTGCCAATATGCGCATCCGTCTGATGCGTGACGAACGTTTCTGCTGCAGCGCCCGCGACACCGGCCGTGCCGCCTGCGCCAAGCCCCGCCGCCGCAGTCGTCGAGTCACTGATATTCTTGGCTTCGACCGCAAGGCTTGTGCTATCGACTTTTGCGTGATTTCCCACATAGGCATTCGTTTTTTTATTCACTACTTCAACGGCTGCCGTAAGGCCTACGCCTGCCGTACTGCCAGCCGTGCCTGCCCCGCCGGCCGTCACGAGTTTCGTCGTATCCTTGGCCGCAACAGATACTGCGCCGGCATCGGTAAGCTCTGCCTTATCTGCGTCTGTAATGTCCATATCCGCTTGATTACCAATATACGCTTTAGTATCCGCAGAAATGACATGGAGCCCGGCTGCTCCGGCACCGCTAAAGTCCCAGCTGCCTGCCAGCGTCGCTGCGACGGATGTCAGGTTTTCTTCGGATTCGGCAAGAACGGCAACAGCAGAAGCATGAGACAGCTTCGCACCGTCTTCAATAGATGCATACGTATGCCCTTGGTACGTCTGCACGTCTGCTGCGGCACCGATGCCCGTGGCACATGAAAGAGCGAGACCCCCTGCCATGCCAAAAAGGTTGGCTTTATTCTTGGCTTGGACAGTAACGCCTTGGTTTCCTGCCTCATACAGTCCCTTGCCAATCACCGCATCTGCTTTTTGAGAAATGACATTCACGGTAACCGAGCCGGAACCGGCAAATTTTGCCGCCCCCAGTGCGGCACCGACCGCCACGGTCTTTGCAGTGGAATCGCTCTCGCTGTCTTTTGCCGAGCCATTGTACGCATTGTCCGCCTTAACCGAAATGCCGTCCGCATTGATGGTCTTCTTTTTCTTCGCATCGCCAGAGAGCATCGCCCGGACATCCGAATCATTCACCATGACCGCGACAGAGGCACCGACGGACATATCTGAAATAGCAGACGTACCAACGCCAAGCGTCGCGCTGCTGTGATTGCCTGCATCAATCGAGAGTGCGCCGGTCTTCATGGCTTTGTCACTTGCCACATGCGCATCTGTCTTCGTATGAATCCAGTTTCCGCTGGCCGCGAATGACGTCGCCGCATCATTGGCCAGCGTCCCCGATGCCAAGATAGATGTAATCCGGCTGGCTTCGTCTGCCGCGACAGCGAGCTGGCCTGACTTACTGTTTTTTGCCGTGCCGGAGACTTCACTGTCTTCCAGGTACGCTTTTGTATCGCCTTCGATGAGGTCCACGCCGATGGCCGCGCCAACTGCTGAAGAATGGGTAGACATAGAAACTGCTCCGGTATACGAGTCAATCTGCCCCTTGTTCTTTGCATCGATGCGAATAGCCTCATCCGCCTTAACGGTGCTGTTCTTCACGTGCGCGTCTGTCTGGTTATCCACCCAGTTCAAGCTGACCTGCCCTGCGCCGGAGAACCCCTGCGCATAGGTGCCGCTTGCGGCGATGTTCAAGATTTGCTCATCATTTTGGGCGCGGACGATGAGCGATTCATCGATATCCTTCCCGTCTTTATCTTTTTCTGTATTTCCACGAAGAGTGAGGCTTGCACCGTCCACATAGGCTTCGTTGTCTGCCGTAACAGCGTTGTACATAAAGCTCCCTGCAAGCGATTTGCCAGCACCCAGATTTTCTGTCTTGAGATTCAGGGAAATCGCTGCCGAAATCGCCTTGACGGCACTGTCATTGAATCCATGGAGCCGAAGCGCATCTGCCGTCACAGAGGGCGCACTCGTCCCGTTATCTTTCTTTGCCACATACGCTTTTGCTGTATCGGTGATGCGGTTCACGGATACATTCGCAGCCGCCGCAAGACTGCCCTTGGCTTCAGCTGCATTGTCTTTCATCGCGCCGTCTTTCTGCGTAACCGTCTCGATATTTTCATCGGCCGCATCCGAAAGAAGCGGAGTCGTTTCATCGGCATCCTGCTTGTTTCTCCGATAAGCCATATCTCCAACAAACTCCTGCAGTTCCGTGCTGTCCTGATCGCCTTCTTCTTGTGCATGGAATCCGGTGCTGCCTGCTTTATTCTTCACATCGGGTCTCTTATTGTCATAGGTGACTGCACCTGCGATAGACGCTGCAATGATTTCACCGGTGTTCTTAGCAGAAATGTCGACGTTGTCAGCTGCCGTCACGCGACCCTCGATGGCCGCTTCCGTGTCGCGATTGATGTGATTGTACGCGATGGACGCGCCGATCCCCGAGCCGCCGCTGATGCCGATGGCGCCCGCCGTCTGGATGGTCTTCGAGAGGTCTTCGGCTGCCACGGTTACATCCTTCGCCGTGACCGTCGCGTCTTTGATGCGTGCTTTCGTCGTATTGTCGAACCGGTTCACGCCTACCGTCGCGTCGACAGCCACGGACTTCGCCGGACCGCCGGCCGCCGCCATGGCGATATTGAGCGCGCGTGCTTTAGCATCAACATCCACGGATTCTTTTGCCGTGACCACGGCACCGTCATCGATATAGGCTTCAGCATTGTTCTTCTGATAAACAGAGAGTACTGCCCCGCCGACACCTGCCGCCGCCGCGTCTTCCATCGTCCAGCCATTGCGGTTGAAAATATCCTGGAAGGCCATTTTGTCTTTTTCGTAACCCAATTTCCAAAGATTCAGCGGTGCCGAGCTGAGGTACGACTGAATCGTGCCGGTTAGGTTGACCGTCGTAATGTCCGTTTCACCCAAAACATTCACGTTGCCGCCGGCATCTACGCTAGGGGCTGCATCTGCAAGATCTTTCTTACCAATATACGCTTTGGCGTTATTGTCATAGTTTACGATAGAAACGGACGCCGCGCCGTTTACGTTGTCACCGTTCCCCGCCGCCTGCGACCAACTGTCCACGAGGTCAGGGAGCACGGGATTGGTGCTGATGGTATTAAAGAACAAATTCATGAGCTGGTCCACCAGATCCTTGCTCTGCCAGCTCGTCTGCCAGGGGATCTTTGTTTTCGCATGGACGGTCGTATCCCCGATGGTCTTCGTATCACCGCTGATAAAAGCCGTCGCGTGATTTCTCTGTTCGAGATAGGAAACCGCCGCCGTCATGGTATTATTCTTCTTTGTCGTTTCATTCTTGGAAATTGTTGTATCATTTTGAAATGCATTAACAACCGCATGGCTGCGGGACAGCGTCAGCGCATCGACTGTCAGCGATTTTGCGCCCACGGCGTCACTTGCCCTGCCATCGGCGTCGATGCCGCGTACCTTTCCCGTCACAGACGCAGTAGCATCATTTTCACTAAACAGGAGTGCCGTCGATGCATTGAAGCCGAGCTTGTTCCATGGTTTTTTCTTGTTTGCAGGCTTAGGATTTTCATCTGGCGCATCGAGATCGAGATCTTTGGCAATCTGGCCCGTCTTGTCCTCTCCTGCAAGGAATTTTTTGACTTTCTCCGCGACTTTCTTGGCCCCGTTCTCGATACTCTCAAAGAGCGGGTCCGTCGTCGGCTTCATCGCGCTGTCACCGCCGATGCTCGCCGCCGTCACGGTATCCGCCGCATACACGCCGCCGCTTTCCGCGAGCGTATTCTCCGCCTTGACCGACACGTCACCGCCGGCATAGACCGTGCCCGCCATCTCCGCCGTCGCTTTCGTATCAGAAATGCCGATGCCGATTGCCGCCGCAAGCGTATTGCCGCAATTCGAAACGCCTGACTTCAATGTGCGAATGGATTTCGCGCCAAGATCTACATCCCCTTGGCTGATGAGCGTCGCATCCTTTCCGACCTTCGCCTCTATATCGCTCGTAAGCTTCGCCCATGAAAAATCAAACGAAGAGCTCCAAAGAGGATCTACGACATTGAAATCCATGTCACTCATGTTGATAGTGTTCGTCCCCTCGGCCTGGAGAGAAATATTCTTCGCCGCGCTAAGCGTACTGTCGTCCACATAGACATAGGACTTTACGTCGCCGATGCCCACGTTAAAGCCAAAGCTGAAGAGGTTCAGATTAAACGGCGCAATGTCCGACTGCGCATCTGACGTAATCTTCACGTCGCCATGTCCTGCTTCACTCGTGCCATTTCCCACGGCAGTGATATCTGTCTTGTCGATATCTACATTGGCCTCGGCATAGGTCTTTGTCACCGAGCCAAAGGTACGGAAATTGCCGCCATATTCTTCCAACAGTCCCAAGATAGGATCGCGGTCTTTTTCCCGCTCGATGCCTGCCTGCAATTCTGCATCGGAGAGCACGTTGTCATCACCGATGACGCCGGAGGTCGACGCACGGGCAGAAATATCCACGTTGTCGCCTTTGATGACATTTCTGCCGCGGCTGTTCTGTCCCATCTGTATCAGAGCATACGCGCCGTCGCCAATATCCCAAGCATAGAGCTTCGTTTCTGCCGTCGCATGGATAGAGACGTTTCCTGCCTGATGGCCGCTCTTTCCTTCTGCCGTAATCGTCGAGTCATCTACGTCAATACGGGATACACCCATGACATTCCGTACAGCCGTAATATCGATAGTGCCGCTGTTTTGCTTCTCTGATGAAGAGTCGATGTAGGCATCTGTAATGGAAATCATGCCGTCATGCGGCTTCTCGCTGGGTTTTGCCTGCAGCTTCGCATCACCGGAAGACGCCGTCAGCGTGATTGCCCCGCCGCCGGACAGGATGCGGCTCGCCTTCTCTGCCGTGCCGGTAATGGAGAGATTGTCCCCCGTCTCTGCGATGACACTCCGCCCATGAGACGCGATGTCCCCTGCGAGCCGGATATCCTTCTTGGCAACCAGCGCGATGCCGTCAGACGTTGCTACTGCCGTCGTTGCATCTTGGATGCCTGCCGTATTGATGAGAGCATTTCTATAGGCATCCGCTGCCTGGTCCTGGGTGTATGTATTGAACGCCGTGCCTGTCTGGATGACACTGCCGCTTGCCGTACTCATATCGCTTTTGGCAGAAGCAAGGACGACGCTGTCCTGTGCATGGATTTTGCCTGCAACAGAAATTCCGGCATTCCCCGCCGTATTGCCGCCCCAAAGATCGCCGCTATTCAAAAGGCGTGCCCTCTCGACCGGAGATTTCCCATAAAACTCTTTATCCCGGTCAAACGGGACCTGGATCGGTCCTGTCTGCGAAGTTGTATAGCGATAGCCATCATAGAGTGCCTGTCCTGCCTGGGTATTCGTCCCCAACGTCAGCCGCCCTACATTGAAAACCCCATTGGCACCGACAGCAATGCCTGCATTGGAAAAGAAATAAACGTCGCCGCCAATTTTGTTATTCTTGATGGCGTTTACGACACCGTCTATGTCAATCTTATTTTTGACAAGATTGATTTGGTGGTCAGCCGTTCCCAAGTGCAGATTCGCCACGTCATTTTTGGCAATGCCAAAATCATTAAATGTATTCAGGGCGTTGTTGCCTTTAGTCTGCTGGTTTGTAATATCATACTGTGTACCATTCTGGGGCAGATTTTTGGCAGTCACTGTGTCTGCATGTTTGGGATCTGCTACTGTTACGGCTGCATAAGAAAACGTATACGACGTTCCCCAGACAGCCAGGCCGATTAAAAGCACCCGGCCCGCTTGAGATAGTATACTCTTTCTTCTTGTCTTACTTTTCGTTTTGCAGTGACTTGTAATAAATTCAGAACCTACTACGTAGCAGCCGCGCGCCGCATTCCATACTACTTTGTATATCTTATTCATCAGTCAGGCCCTCCCTCCGATGAGTACGTACCCGTTTAGATAATTGCAACCTGCTGCAATTTTTTATTTCGCATTACACACTTCGCTGCAGATAAAAATGCACTCTCGGTGCCGTATCGCCAATATGCCCCGAATCATTCAGGGGAATCCCCAGCACGGTTTTGGCATACCAGCCGCCTTTTGCATATTCGATACCAAGACCAGTACTGGTAAGAAAATCTTTGGTCGTTTTCGTACTGAAATTATGATAGGCCACGCCGTGATCTACAAAGAGAAAGCCCCGCCATGTTGTCCGATCGGCGCTGAGCGGGAAGCCATATTCCATGCCGGCAAACCATCCTGTATCTCCCGAAAGGATGCTTTCTTTATAGCCGCGGACACTGCTCATGCCGCCCAAGGTAAACTGTTCTGTAGACGGCAGGGCTTCAAAGGCCGTATATTGTCCATACAGCCGATACAGCAAATACTGGTCATGCTTTAGATTCTGCCGCCGCATCAGATACGCGCTGTAGTACGAGCCGTTGTTTTCTTGACTGCGCACACAGTCCCTGCTGTCATACCCTGTCACACTGGCCATAGCAAACCACAAGCCGTTCGCATCAAAGCTGCGCGCAGAAAAACCGGCCTTTATCGTGCGGGTTACATTATTTGCCAGTTCCATGCCTGCATATTCTGTATCCGACCATTTCCGGTGTCCTTCAAGGAACACATCTATTTTGGAAAGGGGCGTCACATGCAGCGGATGCGTAATAGAAACGGCAAAATCATTGGAGTTGGCTTTCATATCGAAATCCTTAAACGCGCCGTCTATAATATCTACTAAATTTCTGCTGTAGGAAATCTGCATCCTCGTCCCATGATGTCCCCACGGTGTATCATACAGCATAGAGCCACCCCAAATACCTTCCGTCCATACCGGGCTGACTGCAAAACTGGCATCATGACCGCCAATCCCGCGGTATTCCGTGTAGGCCCCCACGCGGTAACGGCCGCTTTCCTTCTGGCCCGCATTATCTGCAAAGACAAAAGAAGTCAGCGGATTTTCTTTTTCTTGCAGTACCAAATGGAGATCGGACGTGCCTTCCTGTTCTCCCGGCACCAGTTCTGCCTGTACCTGGCAGGTGTTCGTTACATTGTAAAGACGAAGCTCCTTTTCCAGCCGGTCTACGTTTACCAGCTCGCCTGTTCTTCCATGAATGCGGTTCAGCAACGTTTCTGTATCAATCCGATGATTTCCTGTCACAGTAATATTGCCATAGGTTCCTTCAATAAGGCGTATATAGACGATACCGTCTTTTACGGTCTGCGGCGGCAGCACAGCCTGCGCGGTCACGATATGCTTTTCTTGATACAACGCATTGAGCCGATCGACCATTGCCGAAAGATCGCGTACCGTCATAGAGCCTGCACCCGGAAAATGTACGGCTTTGCGTATTTCTTCTGCTGTCAAAAGACGTGATGATGTAACACGGATTTCTTTGACTTCAAAAGAAACATCCCCTTCGTTCTCTGCCTTGGGGTTGCCAAATGAAAGAGGCTGCGATTGCTTCTGCATTTCCTGATACCGGCTGTACTTGTAGTAAGCAGCCTTAGCTTGGTTTGCTTCGTTTGTTCTGACAGCCTGCTGCACGACCGGGTCCGTCGCCGCAGGAACTACTGGATTGGCTGCTTGTATTCCATTAGTTAATAACAGGGTGCCAACTAATCCCAGCATCCCCGATGTGTTTCGAAATCTCATGATTACGCCTCCATTTCATGTCACGGGACACCCCTTTTCTGGGTGTGGACTGTATCCGACCATGCAACATACTGCATATGTATTAGCAAGACGATACATTTTTTATTATCAGTATCTCGCCTTTGTCTCTTATGAAAAATTAATATGTTACCCGTATTTTCTTTATTATTTATATAACATCATTATACATGATAAAAAGGACTGTGACAAATTACTATGACGTTTTTTATATCATTACTTTTTTTGTGATACTTGTTGTCTGTACTAGTAAATCAAATAAAAAAACTGCTCATGAAGCCTCTCAAGATAAGACTTCATGAGCAGTTTTATTTCCCCGTATCTCTCAAGCAAAATATACCATCGTATATATACTAAAATACCGGTACGGTTCCGTTTTTTTTAGTGTCTTGGATACGTTATATGAAGCAGGCGGACGTGTTTCAATTTTTCTTCTGCCAACTGTAAGGTGACATCATCGCGGATTTCCGGCAGCAGTTTATATAAATTTTTGCCCGGGCAGTCCGTGCTGTTGACATCGCGGTGTCCGACGATAGTCGCTGCGCTGGGGCGAATATCGTAGGTCTGGCACAAAAACACAAGCAGTTTTTCCAGCGACGCCAGCTGGTTTTGTGTTGGCGTTTCTTTTTCAAAATTTCCTGTCACGTTGATGCCGACAGTATGATAATTCTGCCCTTCTGCATGGGCACCTACCGTAGCGAGCGGACGCCCTCGTTCGATAGAGCCGTCTTTGCGAATGACGTAGTGATAGCCGATGCCAGCCCAGCCGTTTGCTAAATGAGCTTTGTGAATAAACGCTGCCGAAGTGTCACCGTCGGGAATCCCGACATGATGAATGACAATCATATCCGTTTGGGGCCGAACCAGCAGCGTTTCGTTAAATTTGAAGTTTGTTTCGACAACAGGGAATGGTTCCTGCGGTGCCGCATCGTTACGTGGATTATAGTCGCGCAGTGAGGCGTCTGCAGCAGCCGTTTTGACGGACTGTTTTTTCTGTGTCTGCAAAGAAGGCTGCTTAGCCTGTACTTGGCCAGACGGTACGGCAGTGGCTGCAGCTGCATCTGTATGAGCTGCCAGCGCAGGGACTGACAACAACAAACACATACAAGAAAGAAGACACGTTTTATATACGAATCGTTTCATATTCCATACACTTCCCCATTTCGTTCATGAATCAGAGCGCACAAGCGTTCATACACAGCCTGCGGCTGCGGATGGCTGTACGTTCCCAGTGAAATATGCGGTTTGGCACGGCCGTGGTAATCACTGCCCAACGTCGCCAGCAACTGATGCGTTTGGGCAATCTCCTGATAAAAAGCAGCCGTTTGGGCATCATGATAACTGCAGTAGACTTCGATGCCGTCTATGCCGCACTGAATCAATTCTTCCGTAATCGGCCGATTCTGTTTCATATTGGCTCCCGGATGAGCCAGTACGGCCGCCCCGCCATGAGACTTGATGAGCTGGACAGACGCAGAAAAATCCGGCAGTACCATCGGAATGTACGCCGGTCCTCCCTGTCCGCAAAAATCCCAGCCAAAATTAACATACGGTGCATCGCCGCGGCTTTTGCCGGGACGGTACGGCGCTAGTAGAGCATTATCTGCGTTTCGCGGATCTGCCAATGCTATACGGGCAATCGTTACAGAAGCTGCCACGCCTCCTAAAGACAGATTCCAAACAGCGGGACGGTCTACGTAAATCCCCAATGCTTCGACAGCATCCAGCATTTTTTCAGAATTTTCCCGCCGTTGTTCATGCAGACTGCGTTCTATTTGCTTAAATACAGCATCTTCCGCATGAATCCCGTAGCCAAGCAGATGAAAGTTTTTTCCTTTATGCTGGCAGCTGATTTCTATACCTGGGAAAAACTGCAGTCCCAGCTTTCTTGCGGCGTCTCTCGCCTCTGAAACGGCGCTGACTGAGTCATGGTCTGTCACCGCCACGGCACGCAGTCCGGCTGCAGCGCATTGCCGCATCAAATCAGCCGGCTCAAACTCTCCGTCCATGCTGCAGCACGTATGCATATGTAAATCAAGCCATGTTTCCATGCAACGATCTTCCTTTCTTCCCCTTCTGCACGAGAAGGATGATACGCCTATCTCTAGGTCCTTGACGAAATAGATTATACCACGAAAGCCGGTGTTTTGTTGGCTCTATACACTATTTTTACGAGGTTTATACCCTGTCCTTGCACAAAAACCGCAAAAATGCCTGGCATCCAGCCCATACATCTTCATACGTCTGGTCAAAATTTCCCGTATACCATGGATCTGCTACATCCCGCTGCAAGCCGGCAAAGGACAGCAGTGCATAGATTTTATGGGCTGTATCTTCACCGCAGATGCGGCGGATTTCATGCTTGTTCTCACTGTCAAAATAAATCAGGTAGTCGTAGCGGCCGTAATCTGTTTTGCATAGCTGCACCGCCTGCCGTTTTGTAAAAGGAATCCCTTCTTCACGCAGTTTTTCCTTCGTCCCCCAATGCGTATCATTGCCGATTTCCTCCCGGCTCGTCGCCGCAGACGCAATATAAAACGCATCAGCCAGTCCCGCCCGGCGAACCAATTCTTTCATCACAAACTCCGCCATCGTAGAACGGCAAATATTGCCGTGGCAGATGAAAAGTATTTTTATCACTCTGTTTTCACTCCTTCTTATGCCCGGTTATGCCGTCCAATGCCGTATTATAGCGGTTCTCCCGCTCCAGGCAATTTACCCCATATATTTTATAAGATGGTATAAGTCGGCATAACGCAGCCGTCATGAGTAGTACAAATAGTAGTAAAAGGCAGTATTCGTACTACTGCAGAAATGCTCCTGTGCCATACGGATTCTTCTATTGTAACAAAAAATGCCCCTACTTTCATCAGGTAAGGATAAAAAATTGCTCATAGATTCGGCCATTTCACCAAAGGAGATCTTGCCGTTTCACCTTCCTTTTGGAAAAATTTCATGTATAATACAAAGGAGTCAGGAAAGGAGACAGGAAAATATGGAACATACGAAAAAAGAAATCAATGCGGTTGTAGCCCGCTATATTCAAGCAATTGGCAGCCAGGATGAAGTCAGCTTCAAATCGCTCTGGAGTGGTGCTGATACCGATACCATGATCTCCATCACCCATATTTATCGCGGCTTGGAAAAAATTTATTCTGATTTTGTGGTTGGAGCAATTCAGGCCACTTTTACCAAAATCGACCTGATTGCTGATGGAGAGCCTGAAATTCATCTTCTGGATAACACAACAGCCGTAGTCATCTTTCAGTATCATACCGAATGCATAAAACGAGAAGACGGCAGTTTCTACGGCATAAAAGGAATGGAAACTCAGATTATGAAAAAAATTCAGGGTAAGTGGAAGCTCTGCCATGTTCATTATTCCAAGTGATTTTATAAAATCAAAGGAACCTTCGTTCATTACGAGGGTTCTTTTTTATTGCGTTCTTCCATCTCATACCGAACAAAGGCATAGAGTACCTGCCGTTTTCCATAGCGCATCGCATGATTTGTCACCCACTTCTAAAATTTATGTTTCATATTCCACCTCCGTTCAGGCAAAAGAAAAGCACCTGACAGCTTTCACTGCTAGGTGCCAATATATACGGATAAATCAATCTTTTTTCATATAGAGCAATGGATATGGATTTCCTTCCTCGTCCATCTCCGTTCGCTTATAGATGTGAAATCCAAGACATTCATAAAATTTCTCTGCCCCCGGATTTTGTTCATTAACTGTCAGCCAGTTGAGCGAATAATGTTCTATTCCATACTGCATCAAGGAGCGGCCAATTCCGTTTCTTCTGAATTCGTTGGAAATGAACAACATTTCCAGCTTTTGTCCTGATATTCCCATAAAGCCAATGGGCTTCCCTTCTCTTCTTTCTGCGATAATCAAGACAGGAACCGCTGTCAATGCCTGCGGTACATATGCTTTAATCTTCAGGATTTCATCCCTTGTTAAAAACAAGTGCGTTGCTTCTACCGAACTCTGCCATATAGCCAAAAGCTGCTCCAACAAGGCGGGACTGCGGCCTTGTACCTCTGCGATTTTCATAGTCATCCGCTCCTCATACCCTATCTATATTCCTATTATGATGGATTCTTTCGGAAAACTCATTTTCTTTATCCGGCTTGATGTTCCCTGCTAGATCCTGCTGCATGACGACGTTCCCGGCCATCCACTTGAGGACGGGATTGCCGCCGCAGATGATATTCTCTTCCATCAGAAGTTTATACATTTCCTTAGACGAAGGCGACATATCCTTAAAGCCATGGCCAAAAGAGACCATGGAAAAGTCCATATAAATGGAATCTGCATAAAATCCTCCTAACTTATACTGTAACGTAAATTGCTTTACATTTTCCTTTATTAGCTTTATAATGGCCGTAAAAGGAGTTGATTTATATGGCTGATACAAAAACGTTGAATCTTCGTGTTGATGCGGATTTAAAACGTCAGGCCGAGACTATTTTTTCAAATCTGGGTATCCCGACTTCTACTGCAATCAACATGTTTCTGCGCACCGTTGTCCGCTATGGCGGCATCCCGTTTGATTTGCGTATTTCGCCGAATGAGCTGGAAACCTTACGAGCCGTTGATGATGTAAACCATCATCGCAACCTCAGCAAGACCTATGATTCTGTAGAAGATGTCATGGAGGCACTGCATGCTTAAGATTCGTTTCCGCAAGCAATTCCGCAAGGATTACAAGCGGGCAATCAAGCAGCCTGGACATACGCCAGCGCTTTTTCAGGAAGTGCTTGATTATCTTGTGATGGAACAACTGCTTCCCGCGAAGTACCGGGACCATGCCCTGTCGGGAAACTATGCCGGTTTCCGCGAATGTCATATTCTTCCAGACTGGCTGCTGATTTACAAAGTAGAGACCGATATTCTGACATTGACGCTGACCCGTACAGGAAGCCACAGCGATTTATTCTAAAAAAATAACACCCCGTTCATCATAGACACTGCCATTTTCTGTTCCGTTATGGACACAGTGGTCAAGAGCCATGATGGACGCCACAAATCCGTCGATTTTTTCGACGGATTTTTCTTTGTTCGGCTTAATATTCTCTGCTGGATCCTACCGCATGACGACGCTTCCGGCCATCCATTTGAAGACGGGATTGCCGCCGTGGTAGTATGGTTTCCTATTATTTAATCCGTTTTTGAATATCTTCAACGGACGGCAACTGCTTTTCCAGATCGTCCGGCAGGCTGCTGGTTATTTTGTATTCGCTTACGCCAATCGGCTTGGAAATATCCTTGAGCGAATATTCTGCGACCACATTGTTTTTGCTTTTACACAGAAGCAAACCAATCGATGGATTGTCCTGCTCTTTCTTTAAAATGTCATCTACGGCTGACAGATAAAAGTTTAGCTGACCGGCATATTCCGGCTTGAAGTCACCGGTTTTCAGTTCAATAACTACATAACAACGCAGGTTCAGATTATAGAACAGTAAGTCAATGTAAAAATCGTCGCCGCCTACGTTCAAGTGATACTGATTTCCCAGGAACGCAAACCCTGTTCCAAGTTCCAAAAGAAGCTTAGTAACATCACGGACCAGTGCCTGTTCAATATCTCTTTCAATCATATCTTCTTGAAAAGAGATGAAATCAAACACATATGGATCTTTCATGGTCTGCACCGCCAATTCACTTTGCGGAGACGGCAGACGGTTTTTAAAATTTGTGACTTTATTAGTCAAAACCTGTCTCTGATACAAACCACTTTCTATTTGATGAATCAAAACATTGTGAGACCATCCATTCTCAGCCGTTTTTTCAATGTACCATATACGCTGTTGCGGATCTTTGACTTTTTCTAAAATTGCAATATTATGAGACCACGGAATTTGTGCAGATACCGTCTGCACAAATTCCCGATCCGGATACGTCTCAGCAAATTTTGCCATATATTTCAAATTGCGAACAGAATATCCTTTGCTTTTTGGAAAAGCTAGCCGAATATCTGAGGAAAGATTATCTATAAATTTATTTCCCCATGATTTATGCTCATTAATCACACAGCCTATATCATAATAAAGAAGTACCATATCCGCGTTTACATGAACCGCTGCACGATACTGCGCCGTCTTGATTTCTTGCTTAATATTTTCAATAATAGAGAGATATTCCGGCGTATTCATCAACACGTTTCTCGCCCCGCTTTCAAAGCAGATTCGTCTGCTAGATAAAAATGAATTATCGTGTATTTAAAATATTTTTTATTTTTTCCCATTCTCTCTTCTGTTTTTACTAGCCATTTTATGTTGATACATGTTGTAGTCAGCTTTTTCAAACAGGACCTGCATGGTTACGTTTGTATCATACCAAGACGAGTGGGCTTTGCCGACGGCGTAACTGATTTTGATGTCGCTGCTTTCTTGGTTAAATCGTTCTATTTTTTCGTGCAGTGAGTCAATAATTTCATCCAGCAGCCGTACGTCGGCGTCGTGCAAAATGACGATAAACTCATCGCCGCCAAAACGGCCGACAAACTGATGCTCCGGAACGGACAGGCGCAGCATGCGGGCAAAGTTTTGAATGGTGCTGTCACCGGCCGCGTGGCCCAACGAGTCGTTGATTTTTTTCAAATTATTCATGTCAAACATGAGTATCCCTATATTTTTGTCAAGGAAATGCGTATCCCGCAGTTTCTTTTCACAGCTGCTTTTGTTGGAAAGGCCCGTTTGCACATCGACATAAGCCGTAGCTGACAAGCTATTGTATTTTTTGCGAAGCCGCACAGACTGAAAGTGATACAGCAGCAGTACACCCAGCAGCGCGGCTACGTTCAGCACCATGCCGATTTCCAACAATTCCAGCCGGTTAGCCAATTTTTGGCTGTATACTTCGGCATCGCTGACCATTTGGTCTGCCAAGTGGAAATAGGTTTCGCTCATATGCAGTAAATCTGTATTGGCATACCCGATTTGACGGCTTTTTCGTATTTCTTCTTTCAAATCCAGCCAGTACGCCGCCAGCTTCTGCTGGTCTTCCTGATACTGCAGATCGTCCAGTTTTACCAGCTGATATTGGCTGCCGCCATGCTGCAGGCCCTCTATAATGCCGTCCAGTTCGCTGATGAGTTTTTCACTGGGCACACCGGCAATTTCTAATTTTACTTCCCGCTGCGTAGCCCCGCGGACAATACCGGCATAGTTGATTACCCTGGCGGTTCCCTGCAGCAGGGAAAGGGTATATATCGTCAAAAATATCAACACGCTCAGCGTGACGATCAAAATCGGTTCAAAATATTTCTTTAACGTTTCCATATCAATCGCTCCTTTGATTCATGGATATGGCTCATGACAGTATCAAACAGGGATTTATCACATGTGTATTATAGCATACGATAGTATGATTGCCGAACAACACACGCTGTACTTGCCATGCGTTTTGCTGTATATACTATTTGTCATTTCATACAGCGCATTGTATGTTGCGTTTTAGTTATTTTATGAATTTGTTCTTTATATTTCTAATATTTTAAGAAATTATTTACTTTTTTCGAAATTTATTATAAAATGCATACATTGACTGATAATTATTTTTTCATTTAACTATCACAGCCATATAATAAAATACATTCAAAGGAGAATGAAACTATGTCAGAAATGCAACAATACGTCGATGACGTTATGAAAATCATCAAACACCGCGATCCCGAACAGGCAGAATTTCAGCACGCTGTCTATGAAGTACTCAACTCCATCGTTCCGATGCTGGAAAAGGAACCCAAATATAAAGAACACCGTATTTTGGAACGCATTATTGAACCGGAACGAGTTATTATGTTCCGTGTGCCCTGGGAAGATGACAACGGCGTCGTCCATGTAAACCGCGGCTATCGCGTCCAGGCCAACAGTTCTATTGGGCCGTATAAAGGCGGCTTGCGCTTCCATCCCAGCGTCAATTTGAGTATTCTTAAATTTCTCGCCTTTGAACAGATTTTCAAAAATGCCTTGACAGGCCTTCCTATCGGCGGCGGCAAAGGCGGCTCTGATTTTGACCCCAAAGGCAAATCAGACCGGGAAGTCATGCGTTTCTGCCAGAGTTTCATGAATGAATTATACCGTCATATTGGGCCAAACATCGACGTACCGGCTGGTGACATCGGCGTTGGCGCCCGCGAAATCGGGTTCCTCTACGGCCAGTACAAACGCATCCGCGATGCCTTTGATGCCGGTGTTCTCACAGGCAAGGGCATTGCCTACGGCGGCAGTTTTGCCCGCACAGAAGCAACGGGCTACGGGCTTCTCTATTTCGTTCAGGACATGCTGGAAAACAAAGGCATTTCGCTGAAAGGCAAAACGGTTATTGTGTCCGGTGCCGGCAACGTTGCTATTTACGCTATGAAAAAAGCCCAGGCTTTAGGTGCCAAAGTCGTTACGTGCTCTGACTCTAACGGCTATGTATACGATCCTAACGGCATCGATGTCGCTGCAGTACAAACGATTAAAGAAGTACATCGCGGCCGCATCAAAGAATACATCAACATGCATCCGGAAGCAGAATATCACGAAAACAGCCGTGATGTTTGGAAAGTACCGGCTTTCGTCGCCCTTCCCTGCGCTACGCAGAGTGAAATCGATTTGGAATCAGCTAAAATTCTCGTCAAAAACGGCGTAAAAGCCATCGGCGAAGGTGCCAACATGCCTTCTACCTTGGAAGCCATGGCATATTTCCAGGAACACGGCGTCCTCTTTGCCCCGGCAAAAGCAGCCAATGCTGGCGGTGTCGCTGTATCGGCCTTGGAAATGGCACAAAACTCCGAACGCATGGCTTGGACCTTTGAAGAAGTAGACGGCAAGCTTCGCGATATTATGAAAAATATTTTTGTCCAGTCCAAAGAAAATGCTGAAAAATACGGCGTTCCTGACAACTATGTCGCCGGCGCTAACATTACTGCTTTCAAAAAAGTAGCTGACGTCATGATTGAACTGGGTTTAGTTTAATCAATATGTCTGTAATAAATAACATCCGAGAAACTGCATAATCTATAAATGGTATTACCCCTCCATCGTTAGAATAAAAATATAACGATGGAGGGGCATTTTTTATAACAGTAATTTTTCTTCTGCACGATATACCTAACACTATACTGTAAAATTACATTTCCATTTTGCAAAGTTTCCTGCACACGAACGTGATATACTACACCCAACACACGGAATGGACTTTCCGTATGGTTGTATATCATCCCATAGTGTGACGCCAATTATGACGGCCTGTTTTTTTATGCCGTAAAAACAACACATATTTTCTGCCGTCCTTCTTGCAAATCCAAACTGCCAAAGCGAGAACATCTGTGTTATTTTAATATCAAAAAAATCATCTATGCCTGTAAGAAAACTGTCTGCCTATGAGGCAGCTCTCTTCTTTTGCTGTTTTACTGCCAGTCTTTCCAGATTTCCGGCTGATAGCCAATCGTCGCTTGTTTGCCGTTGCGGACAATGGGTGTGCGCAGTACGTGCTGGTTTTCCAGTAGTTTGGCATCTTTTTCTTCGTCGGCCAAATACTGGATGAGGACCAGCGTATCTTTGTCCTTGCAGTTTGGATTGAGCATCGCATCTATGCCGCCGACGGCCTGCTTGATACGGGTATATTCTCCTTTACTCAGTCCCTTTTCTTTCATATTGACAAACTGAACTGGAATGCGGCGCTCTTTAAAATAACGAAGAGCTTTCTTCGTATCAAAGCATTTATTCGTGCCAAAGATTTGTATATTCATCGTATGTTCCTTTCTCTATTGGGTATGCGTAGTATATAAAAAACACTGCACCGATATGCTCATTCCTGCTGAAATGTTTTCACAGGTACGCATAGCGTACAGTGCTTTTTTATTTTTTTATTTGCGAATCATATCTTTTAAGGTCACATCGGGATGATGATATTGATCTTCCAGCAGAATATGCCGATTGCGAATGGTGATTGCCTGCTGCGGACACCAATGGGCGCATGCCAAGCAATACGCGCAGTGGTTTCCTATAGCCAGTCCGCCTTCATCAATATGAATGTTGTGTACAGGACAGACCTCTTCACAAATACCGCAGTGGATACAACGCGTCGTATCGCACCGGACAGTAAACCATTTTTCTCCCAAACGCTGCAGGGGGCTCCAATGAAATACGGCATGATACCAATGATGTTTTACTTGGGAGGTATCTTTCTTTCGCACGCGGATGTCGTTTCCTATGTGTTTGATCGTTTCTGCCGCTGTAAACAATTTTTCCACGGGATAGCGGATATGGCGGCGCGTCGCCGGCGTACTGTTTGCTACCATGTCGATTTTGCGGCCATATGCCAAGGTGCAGTCCTTGCGCGCTAAAATTTGCTGCAGCGAATACAACGCCCGTCCTGCCGAACTGCCGCAGGTAGCAATGCCATAAAAATAAGCAGATGGATTAAACTGCACGTACTCGGCAAATATCCGCACAGGCTCCGGCAGTTCGCCAAAATACACGGGAAACACAAAGCCAATCACTTTATCCTGAATGCGCAGACAGCGATCGGTAATATCTGCAATATGGACAGCCGTATCGCCCGTTTCTTCTGCTAATTGTTTGGCCGCAGCCAGTGAGTTGCCTGTCCCGGAAAAGTAAAGAATCATGATGATCCCCCCATCGTATGAAACTGTATACGTTCGCTGATACTTATATGTGTATTATACCATGGAGTTATAGTTTTGCAAAACCTTTGCATATGATTTCACGCTGCTTGCATACACGATGGCGTTAGAGATAGCCCCGTTCGCACAGGCTGACAAATTGGCCGTCGCCAATAATAATATGGTCCAGCACGGGGATTTCCATAATATCTCCGGCTCTGGCAATCTGCTGTGTTACGGCAATGTCTTCCGGAGACGGTTCCGGATCGCCGCTGGGGTGATTGTGCAGCAACACAACGGCTGCGGCATTATATTGAATCGCCTGGCGGAACACTTCTCTTGCTTTAGCCAGGCTGGCGTTCAGCGTGCCAATCGTCAAGGTGCGCACGGCTATCAGCTGATTTTTTGTCGATAAATAGACGGCGGCGAATTGCTCCTGCGGCAAAAAACGCATATCTTCCATGACGTATTCTGCAATCGCCTCAGGTGTGCTAAAGTCGGGGGCGTTTCGTTTGACGCGCTGTTTGGAAATACGCCGGCCCAATTCTACGGCAGCGCAAATCGTGACCGCTTTATCCATGCCGATGCCATGGACGGCACATAAATCGGCAATACTCGCTTCGCTGAGATAATACACGTTTTCTCCCGGCATCGCGCGCAGCAGCTCTCTCGATACTTCCAATACAGAATGCCCCTTCGTGCCGGTACGCAGTAAAATAGCTAATAAATCCTGATCTGTCAGGGCATGCGCCCCTTGGGCAATGAATTTTTCACGCGGCTTTTCATTTTCTGCTAAGGCATAGAGTGGCTGGCTCATACGTCCACCTTGGCCTTGCGAAGCATTTTGCATACTTGTGACAGCGGCAGTCCGACGACATTCGTATACGAACCGTTAATTTTATCCACAAATGCCGCCGCTTTGCCTTGAATACCATAGGCGCCTGCTTTATCCATCGGTTCGCCGCTGGCCACGTAGTCGTCAATTTCCCGGTCCGTAAGACGACGGAACCAGACTTTCGTTTCTACTACTTTGGTAATCACGGTATCGTCTTTGACCAGTGCCACACCGGTATATACGGAATGTTTCGCATCTGACAGTTCATGCAGCATAGCAGCGGCTTCTTTGGTATTGCGCGGCTTGCCCAATATCTTTCCGTCAATGGCTACTATCGTATCCGCACCCAGCACCCATTGTCCCGGATATTTGGCTGCTACATCGCAGGCTTTTCCGACAGCCAGCGCTTGTACGTGTTTTTCCGGCTCTTTTTTCTTAGCCGCATGTTCTTCATACGAGCTGGGATTGACCATATATGCAATACCTATCTGTGCCAATAACTCACGGCGCCGTGGTGAACCAGATGCTAAAATTAACATGATACCTCTCTCCTATCTAAGACGGCGAAATACGATAAACGCAATGATAATGCCCAAAATACTCAGTATGTTGGGGGCAAACCGAATGCCGAATTGAATCTGCATGATATATAAATTCAAATCCACATGCTGAATATTAAAAATCTCATAATGCTGGTACATCATGGGCATGAGACTGCCAAGATGCATGCCGGATACGACATCGCCCAAAATTCCTCCCAGCATGCCTCCTGCTATTAAAAACAAAATAAATAGTAACAAGCTGTGTGAGCCAAAAGTTTTCATGCTGTTTTAGCCCCCTCCATCTATCCTCTTAGTATGAATTTCATTATACCCGTTTCCTCAGGTCACAGCAATAGAAAAGCCAACTTTCTCATTTTATTCTAATCTAACACAGAAAGCTGGCTCTTTTTTAATCTTATTTTAATTTTTCTCTAATTTTTCTTTTGTTTTTGCATTTTAGCCCAAGTATCACGCAGGCCTACAATACGATTGACTACGATATGGTCTGCCGTCGTGTCAGGATCTATGACAAAATAGCCTTGGCGCAGGAATTGGAACTTATCGCCGACATGATAGGATGCCAGTGCAGCTTCCCCTTTGCTGTGGAACGTATGCAGGCTGTCCGGATTGATTTGCGACAAGAAATCTTTGCTGTCGCCTTCTTCGTCGTTTTGGTCGTTGAAAAGATAGTCGTATACGCGTGTTTCTACGTCTACGGCATCAGCCGCATTGACCCAATGCAGCGTGCCTTTTACTTTGCGGTTGGCATTGGCGCCGCTGCCGCTCTTGCTTTCCGGATCGTACGTGCAGTGCAGTTCGACAATATTGCCGTCGTCATCTTTGATGACATCTTCGCATTTGATGATATAGGCGTATTTAAGGCGAACTTCTTTACCCGGTGCCAAACGGAAGAATTTCTTGACAGGTACTTCCATAAAGTCATTGCGTTCAATATAAATGGTCTTGCTAAAGGTCATTTCACGCGTACCCATGGCTTCATTTTCCTGGTTGTTGTCTGCTGTCATCGTTTCGGTCTGTCCATCCGGATAGTTGGTAATGACTACTTTAAGCGGGTCAATAACGGTCATCAAGCGCGGTGCCTTGAGTTTCAAATCTTCGCGGATACAGTATTCCAACAGCGAAATATCTACCATGCTGTCTGCTTTGGCAACGCCGATGCGTTCGCAGAAATCACGGATGGATTCCGGTGTATAGCCGCGGCGGCGGATACCGGAAATGGTCGGCATGCGGGGATCGTCCCAGCCGCTGACAATGCCTTTTTCTACCAGCGTGCGGAGTTTGCGTTTGCTCGTAATCATATGCGTCACGTTCAAGCGGGCGAATTCAATCTGACGCGGCTTTTGCCCTTCCGGGTCGTCCCATTCTTCCAGCACCCAGTTGTACAGCGGACGATGATCTTCAAATTCCAGCGTGCAGATAGAATGCGTAATGCGTTCTATCGCATCCGATACCGGATGGGCAAAATCGTACATCGGATAGATGCACCATTTGGTGCCTGTGCGATGATGCGGCGCATGGACAATACGATATAATACAGGGTCACGCATATTCAGGTTCGGGCTGGCCATGTCAATCTTGGCACGCAGTACTTTTTCGCCGTCGCCGTATTTTCCGTCTTTCATTTCCGTGAAAAGCTGCAGATTTTCTTCTACGCTGCGGTTGCGGTACGGGCTTTCTTTACCTGGTGTGTTGAAAGTGCCGCGGTATTCGCGGATTTCGTCGCCAGATAAATCATCGACGTACGCTTTGCCCAATTGGATGAGTTTGACAGCATATTCGTATAATTTGTCAAAGTAATTGGATGCATAAAACATGCGGTCATCCCACGTAAAGCCCAGCCATTTGACATCTTCTTTGATAGAATTGACGTATTCTACATTTTCTTTCGATGGGTTCGTATCGTCAAAACGAAGATTGGTCAAACCGCCGTATTTCTTGGCAATGCCAAAATTCAGGCAGATTGATTTCGCATGGCCAATGTGAAGATAGCCATTCGGTTCCGGCGGAAAACGTGTATGAACCCTTTTTCCATATGTATTTGATTCGTTATCTTCATCGATAAGATTTTCGATGAAATTTTTTGTATTTTCGTTATCCATCAACGATTCTCCCCTTTTTATATGATATTTCATTTTATCACAAAAACGATAGTTGCACTAGCGATTACCTATATTTTTTCCTTTTTCTCAAGGATCGGTATTTTTAATATAAAATATGATATAATAAACGTACATGCTACTGCTAAAGGAGAGGATATACTTGATAAAAAAATTATTGACTTTTGAAGATATGGGGCTCGTACAGTGGGGCGTACTCAATGAAGACGAAACAGGCGTATACGGCGCGATTGCTCTGGAAGAAGCATTTTTTACGCCGCTGCCGGAAACACTGCTGGAATTTATCCGCCAAGGGAATGACGGACTGTTGGCACTGGCTGATGCGTTGGAACAAAACGAAAAAACACAGGCCGTCAAAGCCAAGCCGCTGGGAACGATTCGTGTCATGGCTCCGATTCCCCACATGGAACGCAACGTATTCTGCATTGGCAAAAACTATACCGAACATATTGCGGAATTTGATAAGACGGCCATGCCGGATGTCCCCAAATACCCGTTAATTTTTACTAAGGCAACGACTTCCGTCATCGGTCCGGACGATTTCATCGACCCGCACAAAAACGTAACGAATGCTGTGGATTATGAAGGGGAACTAGCCGTCATTATCGGCAAGGAAGGCTCCGATATTCCTGTCAGCGATGCCATGGACTACGTATATGGCTTTACCATCCTCAACGACGTGACTGCCCGTGATTTGCAGGCCAATCATGTACAGTGGTTCCACGGCAAAAGCTTGGATACGTTCTGCCCCATGGGGCCGTATGTTCTCTTGCGCGATGCTGCGCCGGACACGTTTGACGTCGTAACCAAAGTCAACGGCGAAGTACGGCAGGATGCTTCCACCGGTGAATTTATCTTTACCATTCCCCAATTAATTCAGACTATCTCGCAAGGAACGACGCTGCTGCCAGGCGACGTCATCGCTACGGGCACTCCATCCGGAGTCGGCGTAGGCTTCAATCCTCCCAAATACATTCACAGCGGCGATGTAGTAGAAATTTCGATTTCCGGTATCGGTACGCTGAAAAATACAGTAAAAAAATAATCGATACGCTATGATATGTTAATATAATCCCAAAAGGAGCTGCAACAAAATGAAATTTTCTAATCCATTTTGTCACAGCTCTTTTTATTATACATGATGATGACTATAGTCATCACATAGGCAGTGTCAAGATTTTTTGCAAATTCATTGCCTCTGCCAAGCACTTATGGGCATTAGATATACGGATTGTCCTCGTCAGTTGATTGCTTCCTATCCACTATATTCATATAACGCATCACCTCAAAACTCATGTAACAGATTGGTCATCGGCAATCCGTTGAATTTCTGCTACCGAGCAAGACGTAATCTTAGCTATGACGGAAATGTCTATTCCTTCCCGTAGCATACCAAGTATATTTGCTATTTTTTCCTGCTGCGCACCTTGTGCCAGACCCTGTTCACGTCCCTGCGCCAATCCTTGTTCTCGTCCTTGTGCCAGCCCTTGTTCTCGTCCTTGCGCTAATCCTTGCTGGACTCCTTCTTTCCTAGCTTCATCCAGGCCCGAATAATAATCACGGATAGTTTTTTCACGCAGCATGTATTGGTAGCGCATGGCTTCGTCGCTTGTGAAGGCATGTTCTGCTTTTTCTACGTCTTTCATGACTGTGTTGTTCATGGCTAGCACCTCCATGGCATTACGACTGCGATTGTTCATTGGCTATATGTTGAATTTCTGCTACCGAGCAGGATGTAATCTTAGCTATGATGGAAATATCTA
>SAMEA104315424__coassemble_556_pt1 | contig 27311 bp, 6 predicted proteins | sample SAMEA104315424__metabat2_low_PE_027 | metagenome-assembled genome bin SAMEA104315424 (sample SAMEA104315424) | gut metagenome | biome: Monkey gut; feature: monkey-associated habitat; material: faeces | place: China | collected 2013
TATTGTTCTTAGCAGTTAAAGAAATATGCTGTGCTTCCATCGTTGTGCCATTTGCCACTTCAATATCTGCTTCTTCATTAGTGACAGCAATCGTTCCGCCAGCCTGCAGATTCTTATCGAAACGAACGGCATTGGCTTTGCCATTTTTCAGATTGGTGATAGTCAAGTCATTAGCTACTTTGCCAACTGTCGTGACATTCAAATCACCTGCTGTATCATTGGCATTGACAATAGTCGCACTGCCGTTCTTGGCATCGATGCTGACGTTCTGCAGTTTGTTGGTTCTGCTTGCCAAGTTGATATTTTTCCCTGCTTTGGCTTTGGTATTCGCTGCAATGGCACTTCCCTTTGTCTGGTTAATAGATTTTTCTGCTTCCAGCGTGAGGGTATCTGTTCCTTCCAATGCCTCTCCAGCAAGCGTCATATCTCCCATAGTTCCTACATACGTATTCTGAGAAGAAATCGTCTTGTCTACGGTGAGGTCTTTGGCGGTGTAGATGCTGGCAGTTTCACTGCTCTTGATATTGCCAGTAAGATTCAGCGTACCATCAACGGAAATGCCTATATTCTTAAGTGTACCGCCTGCTTTGCCGTCTTTGTCCAAATACCCAACGGTCAAGTCGAGGGTGCCGGCTTTTCCGTCTTTAGTCGCGGTCTTGCCATCAGCGCTGGCAACGCCAGTGACGTAGATATTATCTTTCGCACGCAAAGTCACATCAGACTGATTTTCGCTTCCGGAGTTCAGGATACGGACGCCTTTATTTGACTTGCGGTTCTTATTATTTGCCGTATCGGTTTCTGCTTCGCCAATGCTGCCGCCGCGGGCTTCCAAGGTAATCTTGCCATCGTTTTCTGCGCAGATGTAATTTACAGCGTCGGTGCCTTGAACTTCGCCCATGAGGATAGACGTATCAGACCCTAAATAAATGTCTTTGCCGCTGGAAATGCTGCGGACAATGAGGTCATTTTCTCCCTGCTGGTCGATGTAAATCCCGCCGGATGCAACAGCGGTAAGACCATCTGTATTTTTATCACTGCCAAGGAGATTGGTCGTCAGTTTGTTTTCTAATGTCCCTAAGCTGCCGTTGGCTGCCGAGAGGTAGAGTGTTTTCCCTGTAATCAGCGGCGTCGTTCCCATGCCTTGATTGTATATGCTGCCCAGACTGCGCAGTGTTACATTGCCTGCCTTGGTTGTGATATTTCCCAAGTACAAATCTTTGGTTACCGACGGAAGCGGACTTTCTGCGTTCTGGTCTTCTCTACCTTCCAGGAAAATATTCCCTTGCGCCTGACTTCCCGCCGCTGCCTTAGATGTCACCGTCAACGTACCAGCTGTACCGTTTTTCGTCGTTTGCTGTACGCCAATCGGAAGGGTTTCCGAAATGACTGCAATCGTATTCCCTTGGGCATCTTTCTTCCAAGTCACCATCGACGCATCGGCTTTGGAAAGGGCTTTCAAATCATCCAAGTTTTTATAGCTTCCATCGGCATTTTTATCCAGCAGCGTATTTGCATTGATTTTCTTCGTTTTGCCGCTGTTGATGCCTGCGCTGTCAGACACAGTAATGGTAATATTGTGTCCGATGACATTAGGTGCTTTTTCAGATGTTTTCGGCAGCGTTTCCGACGTCTGATTAACCACGCTGTCCTGAATAGCATACAATAGAGCATTTTCATCCCATGTCTTGTAATCTCCCAGTTTGGTCGTTGTTTCTTTATCGGCATCGTGAGCCTTATTAATTTTATTCTTGTAATCCTGCATCTCGCTGTTGCCGTCAATCAAGCCCAAACTTCTCCAACGATCTATCAAATCATCGGCATCGCCGCGGTCATTGGATACGTATGGCAATGCATCTACGACACTTCCTTGGGAAACGTTCAGATTGACGTCTCCTTCTTGGGAAATAATCTGTCCAATGCGCATATCGCCGGCAGTCTGTTCCAAAGAAATGTTTCCTTTCGCGACAGCATTAATAGATGCGTCCAGTGTATCCAAACCAATAGGCTGCTGGCCTGCATAGACTTTCAGGGCTGTGTAAGTGCCATCGTCTTGTTTTTGCCCATAAATAGAGCCATGTTCACTTGTCAGGTTAATACGGTCTGATACGATGGAACCATTTTCTTCTTGAGAAATAGAGCCTTCACGGCCTGTAGTTCTAATATCTACCAATCCTGTAATGCCCGTGCTGTTTTCCAACGCATTATAGGTATTTCCATCTTTTATAACAGAACCAATATGTCCCAGCACGACATTGCCTTTGGCTTGGTAGGCTCCATTGATGGTGAGATCGATAGTATTTTGTTCCGGCGCATTTTTCCCAGCAGCGTCATGAACAGCGCTGACGTGTACCGTATCACCGGCTGTAATTTTAATGTTTTCTATATCTTTTCCAGCAGCCAAATCTATAGTTGCTCCATAGAGACTGCCGCCGTTTTGCACCAACGAACCGTTAGATGTAATAGCTACGGTGCCTTTTTCTGCACGAGATACTGTCCCATCGCTGTTCTTGGTTTCGTAGAGCTTCGTATTGCCGATGTTTCCAGTTAATTCTACATTCGAAGCAGAGTTAATAGAAATCTTGCCGTCTTCGGCAGCGTTTCCAATAAATTTCACATGAATCGGATTGTCTGCCTTAATGCTGGCATCATAGGTATCGCGGGTGCCTTTCGATTCGGTCCAGGTGACTTCAGTATGCTTATAATACCCCCACAGACCGGAACTCCATTTACGCGTCCCATCAACGGTCGTGCCTCCACCAAATTCCTGATGAGAAACAGTGACCGTACTGCCTGTTTTGCTATCGCCGTCACGAATGGTTTCGCCCTGTTTTCGAGCCGCATCTTGGCTGCTTCCCGTTTCTTTAGTAACATCAGGATGTTCTTCCACCCATTTAGCCAATTCTTTTTGAGACTCACTGCTGCCCCAATCTCGTCCCCAACCGCCGGACTCAAAATCGTTTTTATACTTGGTGTACTCTGTGCTTTCTTTGCCGGATGTCCAAGTGTATTTCAAGCCGCCTTTAGGATTGTAATCAAAGCCTGTTGTCTTATCAAAGGTGCTTTCCGTTCCTGTCTTACCAATCGTTCCATCATCAGCTATCGTCTTCACGACAGTTTTGCCATTGGTGATTTCGGTCAGCGTCTTCTTTGCTGTATCTTGAATGCGAACAAGACCATTCACGTCATGAGTCGTGAGCTGTCCTACTTTCAAATCATAGCCCGTGCTGTTCTTCACGGAAATATCACTGACACCATCGAGGCAAATGATTTGTCCATTGCCCGTACTGGAAATACGTCCCGTGAGGTAAATCTGTCCGCCGCTGGCATCGACATTTTCCACCAGAATCTTCTTGGTGGACGGGTTGTAGTACACATTGAGCTTGTACTTGTAGCAGCCTGCTTTGGCATCCCAGAAAGCACCGCCGTCGATGATTTTATATTGGTCGCCCGTAGTGACAGCCGCGTCGGACAATTCCCGCTGTCCGTCATAGCTCTTGTTGATACGATCGATGGCTTCTTTGGTGGTGGCATCAGAAATATCCGCGTAGTAATCGCTAAAGCCACTCTGGATAACCCCATTGACATTGATATCAGATGCATTGATGTAGACATTGCCGCCGGCAATATAGCTACCGCTGGCTTTGCTTCCATCTTTAATATCCGTTTTGATTTGATCTACCTGATACGTGCCTTTTCCTTTGCTGATAGCATCTTTATACGCCTGGTCATACTGGTTCTTTACATCGGCGCCAATATTAACGATGCCGTCCGTATATCCCTGCGTAATGTTTCCCTTAGCGGCATCAAGGGTGACACGGGCACCACTGATGGCTACGGCGTCTTTCACGCCTTTGCCTTGGATGACTATACTGTCACTGTCACTCTTGATGGTCACGTCACCGTCTTTGGAGTACACATTCCCTTGGATGAGGATATTCGCCATAGGCTTCATGGAGCCAGATACTTCTCCTACTTTCTTGCCTTTGTCATCCAGTATATCACCTTTGTAGTTAATCGCATTGCCATTGTAATTACCATTAATGGTAATCTTGCCGGACTGTCCGTCTGCCGCTTCTACAGTGCCAAAGGAAGCACTCTTTTCTTTATTGATAGCAGAGATTTGCTTGTTGAAATCTGCCGTTGTTTTTCCTGTCAGACTGTTCCCATTGAATACGAACTTACCGCCTGCATCATCGACAGTAATACCGTCGATTTTGGTCATCAAGTTGGTGTTGTTCGTAATGGTGATTTCCGGGGTACCCTGTGCTTTCAGAGTGCCGCTTCCCGTCAAATCGTCTGTATCGACAGTGATATTGCCGCCAGAGCTGGTGAGTTCCGGAATCTCTACATAATCTACAACTAGAGATGCTTTCGGGACAATCTTTCCATCCACTTTTTCTGCCAAGCCCAACGTGAGCATTTCATTTTCAATACGCTCTGCTTCTGCTTTATAGCCTTGGTAAGCTGCAGAACTTTCTCCGTCTTTGGCGTATTCCAGCATCAGGTTTTCGATTTCCTGATACCGTTCAAAGAGAGTAGTCGTATAATCTTCCGTGCCAAAAATAAGAGAATCTTTGGTGAGTCCTGTGCTTTCATCGGCTTTGAAGGAAATAGAGATATCGCTTTTATCTTTGGCGCCGCCTACTACGGTATCCCGAAGTTTTTTATCGAGAACTACCACATCACCAGCTTTGCCAATGACGATATCAATGTTGTTCGCCACACCGGCAACGGCACTGCCGTCTACCTGTACGAAATTATTGGTGGTCTTGCCTTGGATCGTGTCTCCCTTATCAGTAGACACAAAAGCACCTTTTTCACTGTTACCATAGACTCCTACATAACGGTTGGCAGACACATTCGCCATTTCACGGCCGGAAGCGGCATAGAAATCAGAATGACGGACGCTGCGGCTGGCACTGTCTTTGCCGATAGTGATTTGATTGTTTTGAGAAATAGTATTAGACACCGATGGACGCGGGAATACGGGAATGAACCCACCGATAAAATCAGACGCTACAGCATCCAAATCCAGCAGAGATACACTGCCGTCAGCATGTTTTCCTGCATAAAGATGAATATCCTGCATGCTGTAGAGAGTATTCGTTCCCTGGCTCATATCGATGCTGTTGTTTCTCGTAAGCTTGTTCGTCATGAGCGCATTGGCACCCGTAAAAATCCCCGTCGCCGTTTCACCAACAGCATAGGTATAAAGTTTTATGTCATCGGCAGCAGACAAGGTGATGTCTTTCCCAGTTTTGACTGTTTTAAGCTGGCTGTCCTGCAACGTGATGCGGTCATCATTGGTGATGGTATTATTTACTCTAGCTTCCGCACCACCTACGGCACTGACGTTATACACATACCCATTGACCTGGGCGTCTTCTTTGCTGTGACTGATGACGTTGGCATTGCCGGCAGCTTTAAGCCGCGAATCTGTCACATTGACATGGACGTTGGAAAGGATCGTATTATCAATGCGAGACGTATCGACCCCAACGGCATCCCAACCGGTGCCCATGACCATCTTCTCAAATCCTTTTTGGCGATTCAAAGTAGTGGTATTTTCTGCATCTACAAGCAGATCGCCGACGCTGGCTATACGAGCGTTGTCAAGATTCATCGATGTGTCATTGGTGATATGATTGTAAGCCCCTGCTGCGCCGCCACCAACCGCAGTCACAGTGAGTCCATTCGCCAAGAGATTGTAATCACCGTTTTGCAGTGCGCTAAGATGAACATCACCTTGAGAAAGAATCTGTCCTTTGACCTGCATGCTTGTCTGAGAATGAACAGTATTTTCCACTTTTGCTAAGACAGGAGAAATAGAAACAATTCCCGCCGATGTTCCATCAGCTTTCGTTTCCACGGTATCGCTGTTAGAAGCAAAAGCATCAAGACTCTTCACTTGGAGTGTCTTATCTCCTGTATCAATAGACGTGGTGGCTTTGTCATTGGAATAGTTCTGAGCAAAATTACTGCCGCTGGAAATCCCAAGACCTATATCTACCGAATGAATGTATCCATGAGATGTGGTGGCGTTGGACGCACCGACACTGACATCGGCATAGGTGGTCTGCGTCGTTTCTTTGCCGTCCTTCGTTTCTTTTTCTTCGTGTACAAAAGAGGCTGCCCCCAATGTAGTAGAAGCTTCCATTCCATTATAGGTGCGGGATTTATTGACTGTAATATCTACCCCGCTGACACCGACAGCATGGCTGATGGCTTCCGTTGTGTAGTAGTCGTTTCCTTGACCTCCCGTCAAGGCTGTCAACTTAACTTTGCCGCCTTCTTTTCCAGTATCGAAAGTGTTCCGATCGCTCACGTTAAGCATCGCTTTTCCTGTCGCTCTGGCTGTCGTAATGACGCCTTTGGCCTTGACGACAGAAATCGGCGTCACATCTACCTTATTTTCTGATTTAACGCCCGGCGCATTCTTGACTTCTACTTCAATAGAAGATGCCTTCAACGTGTTTCTATTCTTGCTCTTTTCTCCCAGTTGAACAGCTACTTCACTGCTGTCTTCGCTGTCCAGTACCATGCGGCCTGCATCAACACCTGCTAAGTTGATATTCATACTGGTGTTGTCGATTTTCGCCTGATTGAATGCCTGTAACCACAGCGGATGACCCACAGAGGTAATTGTGCTGTCATCGACAGATATCGTATTGGTTCCGCCATGCTTCACGTATCCCGTAGTATCCGCATAGATAGCACCACTGAATCCGCCTTGTCCCGTGTAGCTTTTTAACACCCCATCAGTAATGGATTGAATTTGTACTTGATTGCCCGAAAGCACAGCATCCGTCATAGATACATGGAGTTTGTCTTCCACATCCATGCGGTTGGCGGCTACAGCTACATTGGCAATGCCAACTCCTGCCTGATAAATAGAAACATCCGTATTCGTCGTTGCTTTGGCATGAATATCCAGCTTATCGTCTGCCGTAAGCGTACTATGGGATACGGCGGTCGTCAGACCCGCTTGGGAAGCATCGCCCTTGTTGATGGTGGTGCTTCCTTTTTCGATGGAGCTATCGTAGGTTTTCGCCTTTTCCGCCTGCTGGTTCATGCGAGACAAGGCTTCATTCACATAGTTTTGTAATTCTTTTGTATCGTACGATGCCTTTTCTCCCTCACCGCTTCGGTCATAGTCATAGGAATCTTTTAATGATGTGCCCACATTGGTATACGTCACGTTGACACCCACATTGGCAGCACCGATACCAACGCCAACCATGTTCGCTTTAACTTCCCGATTTTCATCAGCACCAACCGTAATGTTTTTTGCCTGGATGGTAGAATCCGATACAGTCGCACTAGTTCCTGTATTGATATTGGCTGCCCCTTTACCGACTGCACCACCGACTAGAAGACCTCCTGAAGTGACTACATTGGTATAGGTATTGGAAATATCGTTATTGGCGGTCACAGAGACATCATCAAAAGATTTCTTGGTTCCTAGTTTGGAGTGAGCAACTTTCGCTCCTACTTGGCTTTCCACATTCACATTGGCTACAGAAACCCCAACAGCACCGCCGATAGAAACAGCCAGTGCATGGTCCGACAGTTCGGTCGAAAGGTCGGTGTCGTTATGGGCAGCCACATGGACATCGCCTTTATCTGTATCCGAATCAGTATCGAAATTGCTATATGCTACTTCAGCATTGGTTGCACTTTCGTCATAAATGTTGGTGACCCCCACGCCAACAGAACCACTGAACACACCGCCAGACAGGGCAAAGGAATTGTTATAGGTTTTCACATCTGCCAAGCGATGGGCAGTCACATCCATGTCATGAACCGTTCCGGTCATGCCAGAGATCAAAGCCTTTGTCTGACTGGTGAAATGGTCATCCGATACGGAACCAATCACAGCTGCGGCACCGGTCGTGCTGGCCCCAGCGGCTACGCCGCTTTCGCTGACGTAAATCTTCGTTTCACCCAGGGCTTTGACCGCTACATCATGGGCATTGAGCGTATTCGCATTTTCCTGATTGCCAGTGATCTGTGCCATCGTTTCACGGGAAATCGTATTTCTATCGCCAGCTCCTGCGGCACCGATGCCCATTTCGCTAGCTGCCCCGACAGCTACATTGCCCAAATGGGAGTTGATATCTGCTTTGTCATACGCCGTGACTGATACATCAGCATTTGCCAACTCTGCTATCGCTTTATCTGCATTGATTTTCGTATTGGCAACGGCAGCACTCGTTTTACCGCCAATGGTATTAATGACTACCGTAGCATCGGCTGCTATACCTGCCGTAGCAGACGCGCCGACACCAGCTGTAACGGACAGATCTTTCAAGGTATGAATGGCATGGGCATTTACAACTAAGCCTTTCTTAGCTATCTTATTACTATTTACGCTATGAGTGGTGTTATCCACCGTTTCTTCAGAAACAGAGATGCCATCTCCCTTGCCCAACGCCGTGATGTTGCTGTTGCTTACATGGGCTTCTGTGTTGCCGGAAATGGTATTGGTCACGATGGTTGTTCCCAAGGATACACCACCACCGCCGCCACTGGCACCGACACTAATGGCACCGCCATAGTTTTGCATTGTTTCCTGACTATCTGCCAAAACAGCCACTGTATCATCCGCCGTCAGAGTAGAACCATCTACCGATACAGTTGTATCATTTTCAATTTTATTGGAAGCCACGTTGCCTGCCAAAGAACCGCCCACGGACGTGCCACTGGCACCGACAGAGAGTCCGATGCCGATATTCAACGTTTTGTTGGCAGAAACAGCCTGGGCCGTCAAATCTGCAACGGTAAGCTGACTTTGTTTGAGTTCTGTTCTCGTATCAGCATCACTCTTGATAGTAGAAACAGCGCCGCCAAACGCGATTTGTCCTTCAGTGCCCGCACTGACAGCAAGGGCATCCGCACTGTTAGTCACTTGACTTTGGCTGTTCGCTTTGACCGTTACATTCGCCTTTTTACTAGCTTTTTCGTCTTTAGAAACCGTGACGTTCTGCATGCCTGCGTACGTATCACTGTAGAGTGTTGTTGCCGCTACGCTGCCCTGTCCGGATACGCCTATGGAACCGCTGCCTGCCCGCACGGCACCGCCTAAGGCAAGATTCAGCAGGTTCGCTTTGTTTTCTACCAATACGTTTACCGTGCCAGCATCAGCAGTCGTAATATCGGCATCAGTCAGTTTAGCCATTACATGCTGTTTATCAGCAGCACTGTTGCCGATGTTGTTGTAGCTTACAGCCCCGCCGAGTGTCGCCATGGCTTTTTGTCCAGTTGCTACAGAAACAGAACCGGCCACGGCTTTTTCACTGGATGTATCGCTAGCTTTCACAGAAATGGATTTCCCATTGGAAATGGTATTTTTATTTTTCGCTGATTTTTCTACTACGGCTTCGGTGTTATTGGTGCCATGATTGGACGCATAGGCACCTTCGGCAGTTCCATAGCCAAGGGACACACTGCTTCCTGCAGCGACTGCCCATATATTGGCGTTATTTTCTGCCAGCACATCCAAAGAAGGTCCTGTGCCATCGATACCAGACAGAGTCAGCCCTCTCGCATAGGCACCGGTAGTATTATTCATTTTGTTTTCAGCCCAAGTCAAACCGCCGGCTACGCCTTGCTGACTGGTGGTGACGCTTACTTGCCCCGCCACGCTGACCAGGCTGGATTCCGTTTTCCCATTGATAAACAATCTATCCGTCTTTAGGGTGCTGTCTTCTACAGTGGCAGTAGTCTGATTGGTAATTGTCTGTTTGACGCCCGAACCGGCGAGTCCCAATCCGACTTGCTGACTGCCGCTAGCTTCGGCAGCCACGCCAGCTGCTACGCCTACCATGCGGGTATCGCTGGAAGCAATGACGTTCAACGCAGCATTCTTGTCTTCACTAGCTCCTGTCGTAATGGAAGCATTCTTTACAGACGTACTGAAATTATTTTTCACATGGGAAATAGATGTCGCCACAGCACCGGCTCCATTGGCTTTGCCGCTGTCTCCTGCTTTTACGCCCAAGCCCAACGCCGTTCCGACGATAGTATTGCCTTGATTTTTAAGGGTAATCTTGCTGCTCGTATAGTCTGCTTTTTTGTTTCCATCCTTCACAGCAGCACTGAAATCACTGCCGTTCTGTCCATTTGCCTGAGCCATGGCATCACTGCCGTCGAGGTCAAAAAGAGCGCGCTTTTCACCGGCAAGAACATCTACAGGTTTTCCCTTTGCATCTAGGTACTGGATATCAGTCACATCGACGGAATGCCCTTCCGTATCTGTGTAAACAGGTTTTTTCGCATTTTCGTCCCACTTGAAATCTAGTTTGTTATTCTGATCATCGTAATAAAAGCCATCATCATGCAGGGTATACTTGCGGTATTCTTTCTGTCCGTTCTTGTCTACGGCAAAAGCAGTCACCAGTGCGTTTCCATCTTTATCACAGTATCTGCCCTCTTTGTCAACAGACGTAGATACGCTGTTCAACGTGTCAATATAGGGATTTTCCGCTTCATCGACAGACAGCTTGCCATCTTTAGATTCTGCAGATACTTTCTTCGCATACGTCGTATCTCCGTCTACAACTGCATCGATCGTGTTCTCGATACTATTATTGTTTACTGCCACATTGCCTACGGCGTAGGATTTATCACCTTGGGATACGCCTACGGAAACAGCACTGCCTACTTGGGTTAAGTGACTGGCGGCAATGTTGTGCACTTCTTGGGCATACGAAGAAGAGGTACCGATAGTGTTATTTTTCATCGCTGCCTGAATGGTATTTTTCACTTTATTGATAGACACAGCGGCTCCCACGCTGGCACTGGACTTAGCATACTGGACTGTCACGCCGCCTGCCACTTGGACATCTTGATCGTAGGCAAAATTATTGACCACTGTCAGTCCACCGTCTATCGTATTTCCTGTCATCGCAGCCTGAACCGTGCTGTCTACGTAGTTGGCAGAACCAGAGGCTCCCAAATTGACGGAAACATCATCAGCCCGTTTGCCTGTTTCTACGCCAAGAGACAACCCTGTTGCCACCTGTGCCCCATTGTTGTGAGCATAATTCAAAACGTCAGCTGCCACCTTGTCTGTAGAAATATGGGTATTTCCTAAAGAAGCCGAGGTAGACTTTTTCAACTCATTAACAGCCACAGCTCCGGACAAAGAAGCCGTAAATTTGCTGGTATCATCTTCACCAAATTTTGTCAGAGCTGCACTGCCGCTGTAGGCACCAATATACGAATTGTCTTCGCCTTTGACATGAACAGAGGCAGACTTATCCTGAATTAGTTTTTGGTCCTCCACATCTTTTCCAATGTCCGGACCTGTCAACGTGACTTCTACATTGTTCAATACCGCTTCTGTCGTATCTTCCACATCGTTCCAAGATACACTGCCTGCAGCATTGACTTTTAGCATCGGATCGGATTCATCATCTTGATTTCCTGCGTTGACTTGGGCATTCTGCACGCCGCCGGACGCCTGGCTGGCCCGTCCGCTGCCAGCAACTACGTTGACCCCGCCGCCTGCGCCATTGGGATTCTTCGATTTTCCGCTGCTGGTGCCGGCAACGGTAAGGTTATTGATCGTCCCATCGGTTACCGCGCTGACTGCTACGCGATTGGCAGAAAGCGTACCTTTCTTATTCTTTGTCTGTGCCGTTTCTGCTGCTGTCCCGTCAGCTTGTTTTTCCAGATTTTCAACTTTAGCCAGCGTATGGACATCATACGAAATGACACCGGTACTGACACCGACAGAAGAATTTTCTCCGCCGAGAAAATCGCCTGTCAAACTAATAACATTGGCATTGTTGTGCGCCGTAATATTGACTGCGCCACTGGCTGTGACTTTGTCTTCGTATGTGGTTGGGTCATCTTCTTTCTCTTTTTCTTGTTGCACATGTTCGACTTTTTTCTTTGCCGTGAACGATACATCGTCATCTATCAGCGTTTCCGCGTTGGATTCGCCGCCTAGGTAGTTGACCATGCCGGTAATACCGGATGTGCTAGTCTTGGAGCCGCCAAAATTGAGTCCTAAATTCAGCACGTCGTTATCTGTTGCCGCATTGATTTCTCCGGCTTCGATAGTTACGCCCTGGTCGATTTGCACTTTACTGTTCGCATAGGCATTCTGCACGCCTACACTGCCGCCAAGTCCTCGTGAAGCGCCTTTTATAGTAGCAATTTCCGGTGTCAGTGCCGCTTTTCCTGCCAAAAGAACGTTGCTTTCCACGACATCAGCACGAATATCCGCTGTGTCTTTTGCCGTCAGTTTCGTATTGGCTTTGATATTAACATGAGCCGTATTGTGCAGATTCTGAATGCCCACGCTGCCCGCAGCCATAGCTGTCGCTTCGGTATCACCTTCACCTCTAGCTGCTGCAGCCACATGCATATTGGCATAATTGGACGCATCCAAAAACGCTTCCAAGGCAGCCGTCAGTTTACTTGTTCCGGTTATTTGTTTTGCCAAATCATAAGCAGCCTGCGCCTTTATACGAATCAATTTACTCTCTTTCGCACTGGTAGCTGTATCTTTTATCTTTATCTTCCTAAAATCCACAAAGGCATTTTGCAGCCTTTGGAATTTTTTATTCCAATCCTTTTTGGTGCTCCAGTCTTTCCAGTTGCTTAAGAAATCCTCCCAACCTTTTTGGAGATCATCGACCATGTTGTCCACGCGGGTATAATGCTGATCCGTTCCGGCATGAATGGACAGCTTGCCACCGGCTTCAATGGCTGTTTTCCCATTGGATTCCACATTGACTTCTGCCGTATTATACATATTTTCGACAGCTACCGCAGCAGAAGCACCATATTTTACATCTTTTTTTTGGGACGCCAAAATATTACTAGCCACAATATTCGTATCTTCAATGATCACATCGGCATTGATAGCTGCATCTCCGGCAGACGTAATGTGCGAAGTGGGTTTCAAATTGACCGTGGCAGTATTATCGATATTAGCTACAGAAACAGACGCGCCGATATCACAATACTGGTTCCAAGCAGGCTCTTTCTGTCCTGGGTTGTTAGGATTCTGTACATTACTTCCTGCCGCCTGCTGGCTTTGAATGCCAAATAGTTTAGAAAGCGCCCCGACATTATCCACTTTTGATTTTAATAGTTTAGAATCAAAAATGGCATCGACACCATCCCATTCGCCTTCATAGTCATTGCTGGTGTACGTACTGAAATCACTCATTGTATGTGCCGCATTCACTTTTACATTGCCGCCTTGGAGTGTTCCCGCTTGATTGACTTCTGCCTTGCCAGTGCTGTTCGTGACACTAATGGATGTACTTAGTGCCGTGTCGTCTTTGTTTAATATAGTAATTTCACTGGAAATTCCATTATCACTGTTGGCATTGACAGTCAAATTTTCTTTCGCTTGAATATTCGCCGTTTCCCCAATATTAACTTGTGATGTCGTTTCTTGAGAAATCACGCCGACAGCAGCTGTAGCCAAGCCCGATGCGTATTCGTTGTTACCGCCATTACCACCGCCTTCTGGTTTATAAAACAACGGATGCTTCACACCTAATGTCGCCTCTGTAGTGTTTTCCGCGTTGGCGTTGACGTTTACATTTTTTTCTGCCCGCAATACACCATCCATATTGACAATCGCCTTGCTGTCGCTGTCTTCATAAATAAAGCCGCCAGTGAAATACTTGGACAAATCCATTTCTCCTTTTTTCAGCTGAGGCTGTATCTTGATTTTCATGACATTGGTAGAAGCACTATTAGCCGCCACGTTCAAATTGCCGCCAACATCTTTCCATTCTTTTGCCTCCTCATCCCAAAACTTTCTGCGGATATGCGAAGACAATGAAGCCTTTTTTCCAATCGTAGTGGTAGCTTGGGCATCAGTAAAATTAAAAGGCATATACAGTTGGTTTATCACATTTCGTACTATATCTCCTTCCCAACTGAGTACGCCGCCTTTTTGCACTTCTTTCCAAATTTCCTCCGTAAGTTTATCACTGATATCGAATCCGGTCTGTTTGATAAATTCATTGATAAAATCCACCGGATTTCCTGGATTTTTATAAGTTAAATTTGAATTGGCATTGGAACGAATATTGACATCAGCCCCGCTAATTTTGCCATCGACCTCTGTAGTCGCTTTAGTAAAGCCCACAAAATCCCAAAAATGCTGTACATTGGTAGGATTAGAAACCGTCGCCTTAGCACTGATATCCACATTACCAATGGCATCAATGTTCGCGTCTTCACCGACAGCCACCTTGGCTTCTGCGGTATCCAATGTAATTTTCAAAAATTTTGTAGCCGTGTTGCAACTGTCCGCCTGTGCCTGGATGCGGATACTGCCGTCGCCCTTTAAATTTTCATTATTTGGGTCATTTGGGTCTGCGATGACAATTTTGCCATCTTTAGAGATCTTGACGTCTAATTTTTTATCCGGTATTACAGTGGCATTTTCAAACTGCCTTTCTGTATTGACGATATTATCAAAAACGACGCCGGTGCGAAGAACTGCTTTTGGTACGTCATTAACCTTGTCTATGTCTGGATTTTTTCCTACATAAATGGCGGCAGCCCGCAAATCAATCCCCGTCATCGTATTAATAGTACCATTAACCACAATCGGCGCATCCAGCGAAGACGATACCGAATAGGTACCTTTCTTAATCTTATCTACTGCTGATTTTGCACTATCAATATCAAAAGGCATAAAAGTACCCTGTGCTGTTGTGATAGCTGTCAACGAACCAGCATTAATCACGCCGCCTGCACCGACGACCATGCCTTTAGGGCTGAGAAAATACAGATTGCCGCCGATTTTGTTGTCACGAATGGCATTGACCGTACCATTAATATCAATGCGGTTTTGTACCGTATTGACCAGTGTATCCAAATTTTTCGGGTTATCCTTCGTTTTAAAATACATATTGGCCATATCATTTTTCCCGACTTGGAAATCTTGAAAACGATTCAGCCCAACATTACCAGATGCCGATTCGGCATAAATATCAGCTTTATTCTTCTGCACCAAGTTTTGATCAGGCTGATCTACACGGGTAATTTTTCCCGTATCTGCCGCCAGCACATCACTGCCAAGCCAAGGAACTACGGCAAAGCCGACGCCAAGAGCCAATACGGAGCGCAGCACGTTCCAGCGCAAGGAAGCCTGTTTCTCCATATAATTCATTTTAGGTACGTTTCTAGTTGATACTGTATTTCTCTTACTGTTCATGCTGTACTCCCTCCATATCCTCTATCTTCTTTGCCGTTTTGATATATCCCAATGCTTCATTCAAGCAGCTTTGCCTCTTGACGCTGCGCAGCTGTACATATACTTTAGCCGGCAGAATATGCCCGCCATGCCAGCGCAGCTTGAAATGCGATATACGTGAATACATATATACGTCGCTGGCAACACCTGCCGTAAAAACGGCTTCAGGCAGTCCGTGTATCCTTGCATCTGCCACTGCCGCTTCCTGCAGCAGGATGCCAAACGATGCATATGCCTCTGTCTTCATCTGTTGTATCTGCCATGCCGGCCAAATCGCCTCTCGAGGCAGCAGCTCGATGCCTACCATGGATCCTGCGCTGCCATCTGACAGGACATCGATATCCAGCATATACTGAAACATGCCCAATGCATCAATATGCTGCAACAGCTGCCAGCCGTCTTCCGGAAGCGGTTCTATACCGATACGCTGCAGGAGCTGCTGTATGCGCGCCAGTCCCTGCGGTACAATCAGTACCAGCCGCAGCGGCCGTTCTTGGCGCGATTCCATAAATCCCATATGCCAAAGAACAGCATCCGGCTGCATATGCTGCAGCAACTGCCGTACCGGCGCGATTTGCTGCGTCCTACCCCGGTATTTCAACAAAGGAGCCAACAAGGCCTGCACAAAATCTCCGGATATATTGATAAAAGAGGCTACTTGCCGTTTTTCTTTTTCTAGTATATCCGCTTCCAAATACAAAGAGCACGTATCCAGCAGGGACGGCTTGCGCTGTGCCAGTTGGGCGGCATAATAGTGGAAAAAATCTCCTTCCGGTGCAACCCCTCGGTCTGTCAATGGATTTTGTTTCAAAAAATCACGGGCTGTATACTGGGCAGACAAATCGATTTGTGTCTTTCCCTTGAGAGGAACCTCTGCATACAAATCGACTCCCGTATGCGGCAGTATATAGATAGGAGCCTGATTCATGAGCCGCGCTTCAGCAGCCGCTTTCAGTCCCCATATTCGTTTTCCGGCTTCTGTGGCCGTAATACGCCTGCGCCAGTACGCAAACGCGTCTAACTGCTGCCATGCGCTAAGTCCCATGAATCGTTCACTTCCTATCTAAAATAGATGCACACGCATCAAAAAGTTTATGCCCAAATCAGTTTCATAATGTGTTTATATTCATCTTGCAAATGTTTAACCAGCACATCGAGTACGGTATAAATCATATCGCCGTCTACTTCTTCCGGACGGTTCAATACGTACGCATCCAAAATCAAGGCGCCGTCTTCGGTAAAATAGTATTTAAAAATCTTGTACTGTGCGTTAATTTTGTTAATCGCTTCAATCAATGCCGTTTTATTTTCGTCTTTCAAAGCTTCGTTGGCTACGCGTACCCGAATCATCGTATAAATGCTGCTGTCCAAAATAACCAATGTAGGAAGCTGCTGGCCTTCTACTTCAATATGAGAACGGAACACGACCGTATTCAGTTTGTCATCCGGTACTTCCTGCATTTCAAAACAAGTGATTTTCTTTTCTTCTAAATAGTTTTTGAATAATTCTGCTTTTTTGTTCATCTTATAATTCAATCCTTTCTTTGATAGGCTGTGTCTATCTTGCCTTCGTATTAAAATTGGCCGCTGACTACAAAATGCAGTCTGGTTTTGCTGACTGTTTCTGCTGGAAATTCACGTCGCAGCGGCACGCCTAGTGTCAGGGACGCAGACATATTCTTGCCAATGGCACAGCGCAGCCCCAAACCGGTACTGGCCAAAATCCGTGCCGCGTCATCACTCTGGCCACTGCCGTAAATATGCCCGTAATCAAAAAATGCAAAGGCATTGGCGCGGCTGTTAAACACGGGTACTTGATATTCCGTACTAAACGTAAAGCCGCTGTCGCCGCCTAAATAGTTTTCCTTGTAGCCGCGGACGCTGTACATGCCGCCAATATAAAACTGACGCGAGCTGGACAAGCCATCCGTACCGCTCCACTGCGCGTCAGCACGCATGCTCAGCAGGCGGCCTGCAGCATAGGATTTTTGATACAAGCCATTAAATTTGTAAAAGCCAAAATGCTGCGTTTCTGCCTGATGCGTACCCGGCGTGCTTTTGCGATAGCCGCGCACATAGCTGTGTTTTTGATAGTATACATGGCTGTTGCCGTACTTGGTTACTGCCAATCCCAGTGACACATCCTGCACAGCATCATCGACAATGTTAAATCGATACGGATTCACGATAAAATCACTTTTTGACGTCTGATGGTTGTAATCCAAGCTAAGTTCTGAGCGCGTCGTTTCGTTGACAAGCAAGGGATGCGTAAATCCCAGTGCAAAGGAATTGGCATGGCCTTTGACTTTGTCTTTGTACGCACCATCAACCGTCTTTACAGCATTCGTACTGTAGAGCAGGTTCATCTTGGTGCCGCGGCGTCCCAGATAATGGCTGTACGTAAGATTGGCAGCTTTCATGCCTTCACTAAACACCGTACCTACACTCAAGGGGTCGCATGTCCCAGACAGGCTTTTGGTCGTATAAAACAGGCCTGTCCGATACTGGCCGCTCGTATCACTGCCGGCATTGTCTTCAAACAGTGTCCACGTTTCCCGCTGCGGTTCATACGCCATAATTTCATAGTCTGTCGTCCCAGGCTGCTTCCCTGCTTTCATAACAATACGCAGCTGCGTACTGTTAGATGCATTAAACCGAAGCATATCATCATTTACCTGTTTGATATTGGCAACTTCTCCGGCAGCAAGATGAAGTCGGTTCTGAATATAACTGCCCCGGGTGTATTGATTCCCCTGAACCGTATACGTACCGGTTTTTCCTTCTATCAACAGCAATTTTACTACGCCGTTTTCTACCGTCTGTGGCTGTAAAAATGCCCGGCATGTCATGTATCCTTTTTGCTGGTACAACGCGTTGATTTTTTCTACTACTGCATACATGTCCGCTATGGTTACATCTTTGCCTTCATACGGCTTAGTCACAGCGGCAATTTCTTCTGCAGATAAGACAGCAGAAGAACCCGTATCTATTTTTTTCAACGCAAAATGAATATTTTCTTCCTGCTGGTTTGCCTTTGTTTGTTCCTGTTCGACTTTAGCCTTGTGGGCTGCACGGTCTTCCGCAATCTGACGCTGTACGCGTTCGCGTTCCAAATACTGCTGCATGCGGTTCATTTGTATGCCGCTGTCATTGCTGACGCCGTCAGGCACAGTCTGCACCGGCAAAGCAGCCAATGCAGACCAGCTGCCGACCATGCACCATATTGCCGCTGCCAACGCTGTATATTTTTTATTTATTTTCATACGACACCTCGATATTTTGGGGATAAGCTGGAAAAATTTTTGCAATATATACACCCCATTATAATTAGTATAACATATTAGGACACGTATATATACAACAAAGCGTATTCTATATCATTTTAGTTATATAGAAATCTATGCGTTTTCGGCATATGAAAACGCATAGATACGAAAACATGTTAAAATTTCCATTTCAAGCCTATCTTACCATAGATAGAGGAACCTCCCTGACGGTACATATCACTGCCAATGTTCATGGATATATCCATTTTCTTCGGCGTACGGAACGTAAGTCCTGCCATAAGGCTCAAGCTGTCACGACCATATAGAGCTGCCGTATCGCGGATGCTGGTAGTGCCGGAAATGTCCAGCAGCTGGTACGTCGTCGTACCGTTGTCGCTCAGTAATTCATGATTCCATGCCGCGCTGATATACGCCTGCCACTGCGTGCGGCTGTCATGGAGCGGTCTCAGCCGTGTAGTCAGCTGATACCCCAGCTGCGTACGCAGTGAATCATAGGTTTCGCTGTTTATATGCGCGCGAATCGCTCCGCAGTCTTCCGTAATACTCGGCCGATGCACAAAACTGTACTGTACTGCCGCAAAGGGTCCGCTTTTTACGGCGTGCGTTTCTTTCGTCAAGGCAGTCCCCAGCCGCAGGCTGCCGCTGTAACCAGTCCACTTGGCATCTGCCGCACCGTTGTAGCTGCCAATATACATGTTACGGTGGCTGCGCATCTGTTCAATGCCTACGCTCGCACTGCCAAATACACTCCAGCCATTCCAGGCTGCCGGTGCATAGCTGGCCTGCGTGCCTGCATAGAACCCTTCTCCTTTCACACTGCCGCTGCTGTCACTGGTTGACTGATGATTAACGGCTACGTGATACCCCATAGTCCAGCCGCTGTCCAGCGTCCGTTCCATCGCGCCAAGTACGCCGCTGTCATGATTCGTATAGCCGCGCAGACCATTATGCTGATCTGTATAGCTGTAAAACGGCATGACCATGCTGCGCCAAGCATTTCGTCCTTTGCCTGCATCGGCCGTGTGAGAATCAGCTGGTTCATACGTACTGAAACTGCCGAGAAAATCCAATGTATTCAGCATGTTGTGTATATTCAGCGTAGCCTGGGCACTGCTGTTGTAAATAGACGGATTGAGTCTCTTCATGGCTGCATTAACAGCTGTTTTATCACCGGCAAAATCAATCGCTCCAACCAAGTTTTGTGCATCGCCTTGTACGCTGCCTGCGTTTTTGTTCAATGCTTCCGCAATACCTGCCGAGATGGGGTCGTCTGCACATTTGCTGTAAGCATCGGCATCACGGGAAGCCGTAATGGTATACGCAGGACTTCCGGTACCTTGCGAAGTAATCGCAAAGTTTAAAATCGGAGAAACATCTTTATTCATTAACTCAGCCGTTACGCCATTGTTTTTGACGTTGCTTGCATCAATGATATGTGCTGTCGTATTGCCACTATAATAACCTGCTACAGGTGCCAATAAAACCTTACCTGCCAAATTAGCAGTACCGGTTACCTTCAAGGTATCTGCTTGGTTTTGCCCGTTAAAGCTAGCCACAAGCGTACCTGTACCATTTTGCTGATAGTTACCATCAATTTTAGTTTCTTTTAAATGTTGAGAAAGCTTAAACGTACCGTTATTGGTAAAGGCACTGTTTTTTGCAATTTTATAGTTACCTTCACCGCTTAATGTTGCACCTTCACTGATAGCTACGCTATACACGTCTGCATCACCATTAAAGGCCAGCTCGCCGCCCATAACAGCCACGTCCAGACTAGCTGCGCCCTTAATGTTGCCATCATAATTCAGCTTGAAAGACTCGTCTGCTTCAGCATTACCTTTGTCGTCAAATATGGCATTACCATTATCGTCAGCTTTTACGCCAAAGGTTAAGTTTGTTAAACCGTCTTCGCCTTCTGGCAAGTAAGGCTTAATAATCTCTTCGCTATTCTTGTTTTGATAGATAATCGCTTCCGGATTCCATTTGGAAATAATATCGCCTGTTATAGAAGTACCGTTCATAACATTGATATTCTGTACATAAGCGTTTGGCGAAATATAAATTGCCGCCTGCTTGCCAGCCAGTGTACCGTTTACGTCGAAGCTCTTTACAAGTGCGCCGTTAATGGCTTCAGGAATATCATCAGCATCCATAGTCCAGCCTAGTCCTGATATATCACCCGCATTAATATAAGAACCACGGTAGCCAGCTTTATCGCCCAGCTCGTTGCTGCCAAAGTCAAAGCGTGCTGCCACCCCGTCATTACCCATAGCTACAAGGCTTGCATCCTTTTGCAGGGTTACAGCGTGCTCCTTGCCATAGGTAACAGCCAAAGCGTTACCGCCTACACCGTTCGCGCTGACGGAGTTAGCAATATTAACCTTGTTGCCCACGCCATCTACGCGGATGCCCATGCTGTAATTGCCAGACGCATTGATGCTGCCAGCTTGCTTGACATCTACATAACTGCCATACACATGCAGCCCGATGGCCTGACGCTGTGCGCTGCTCCAATCCTTGCTATTAATAGTGCCGAAATAATCATGTTCACTGCCACTGTTATAAATGGATTTACCAAAATACTTGCTGCGGTCAATATCATAACCCAAATCCTGCAATAGTGCCAGTTCTGCTTCCATAAAGGTGCACCAGTTACGGTAATTCTGGTGGCTCATGAGGCTGTTTTGCAATTCGATATGTGAAAGTTCAGGGTATGCCTCATCACCGGTTCCTTCGAAGCAGTTAATAGGAATACCGCCCTTAACAACGATATTATGCACACCGTCCGCAGGCATTATTTCTGCCACTTCGCCATCTACGGTGAGCACCTCCCTGACATTTTTGCCGGTAAAGGATACGCCGCCCTGAGTGCTTACGCGACCGCTGTTTAAACCGCCTGCACTAGCGTCAGCAAATTTTCCTTGCTCGTCTTTACTGTTATTGCCACTGGCAGCACTATTATTATCTTCAGGATCTGGATCAGGTTCAGGCTTTTCTTCATCTTTCAAAATATAGAATTTATTTTCAGCTAAAGCATCTGGATCATCTTTTAATTTCTCAAGCAGTTGATTATACTCATCAAGCGTAATAGCTTTGATAGTTCTGCTTGTAAATTCATAACCAGATGGAAGGTTAATATTTTTACCATCGTCAGGGCCAAGCTGTTTATCAGGGGCATCGAAATAAATATGGTCGCCCTCACCCCAATTAAGATTTTTACCATAATAGCTTACACGACCAAAAACATCACGCAGGCCAACCTCATATTTATTTAAAACAAGGCGGCTATTATCATAGCCTTTTTCACTTGGCTCATTCATCTTGGAACCAATGCCCTGTCCCATGTACTCTTCATGTAAATTAGCCGCCAAGCCCAGCGCATGGAACATTTCGTGTGTTACAGTGCCATAATAATCGCTCTGCGTGCCGTTTTCCGGTAAAATGGGGAACTTGTCGTAATACCACTTCTCGCTGGCATCATTAATTTCCACCCCGGCATGATATTTTTCCGCTGGAATACCGTTCAGCTTATCTTTAGCCTGAATAGCTTCTGCTAGCTCTGTGCCGGTGATAAAGCTCGTGAGCTTGCCCTTGTTATCTCTAAAAGCAGCAGTTTCACTCATCGCCCCAGCATTATCATCTTTATCATCCTTCAGCTTCAGCTCGATAAGCGGCAGGTTATCTTTATTAGCAAAGCCCAGCATATCGCTGAAATATGTCAGGCTGTCGGTAATCGCCTCTTTTTCGCCAGCTTGGAAATCACGGTAATTTTTATGTACCGCAGGTGTCTCAGTCTCACCATTGGAATCTTTCATTTCAGTTCCATCAGCATCTGATTCCGGTTCTTCGTCATAGCCATCCGGGTCATTTGTTTTATCGTAAACATCAAAAATCGCAAAGGACTGCTTCTCACCTTTTGCATTGGGAACACGAACTTCCCAATAATTTTTTTTATGATTTTCGTCGTTTCCTATGTCATCCCCATGAATAATATCATCCTTATGAATAGAATTATCCTGCGCCTGGGCGTACCACGGCATACATAAACATGAACAACTGAGAAGTACTGCCACTGTCAAATTTCTTGAATTCTTTTTGTTTGCCACTATATTCTTCCTTTCTATTTTCATATTTCTTATCTAGCAAATAATTTCTTATGGTTATTATCAAATATCATCCGCAACATATGAAAATAATACATTATTATATATTATTATACGCAAAAAAAGATAAATATACAACCACCCCTATATAAAAACAGCTGCAGGTAATCTGCCTGCAGCTGTTTTTGTGAATTTATATTTATTTTATAAATTAGTTACATGATACGTGTCACGTAAATAGTTGCGCACTTCGCCTTGAATATACAGGGAGCCAACAATACAGAGAACCTGATTGTCTTGAACTGCCGCAAAAGCCTTATCCAAGCCTTGGGCAATGCTTTCTGCCGCATCGGCTCTGCAGGGCAGCATGGCTGCCATTTTCTTGGGATCGGATGTTCTGGGCGTCGGTGCCGGCGCGCAGACGACATAATCATCGGCATGAAAGAGTTCTTTGACCATTTGTGTATAGTCTTTGTCTGCCAAAACGGAAAAGAGAAAAACTCGTTTTCTGTCACCAAAGACATCCGTATACGTCTTGCAGAACGTATCGATACCGGCTGGATTGTGCGCCCCGTCGATAACGACGTCTGTCTTGCCTACTTTTAAGACTTGGAACCGTCCCGGCCACTTAACGTGGTGCAGTCCTTGTTCTATTGCCGTGCGGGTCAGCCGCTTTTCATGGTGCGCAATGAGCAGCAGTGCCATCGCGGCGGCAGCACAGTTCGTGCGCTGATGTTTCCCCATCAGAGGGATTGTCGTCGTAATGGCAAAGCCGTATGTTTCCCGCACCGTCACCATTTGACCAGCAGCCGGGTCTTCCGGTCCGGCATTGCCAACTACGTCAAAGCTGTGGTCGAGGGCATAGAGCTTGCTGTGCTTTTGATAAGCTGTCCGCGCAATCACTTCCAATGCCGGTGATTGCGCCGTCGTAACGACAGGCACGCCTTCTTTAATGATACCGGCTTTTTGCACAGCGATCTTTTCAATCGTATCGCCGCAGTATTTCATATGGTCCATGGCTACGTTGGTAATGACGGATACTTCCGGAATAATGACGTTCGTCGAGTCCAGCAAGCCGCCCAATCCTACTTCGATAACCGCATATTCGACGCCAGCTTTGGCAAAATGCCAAAAAGCGGCTGCCGTAATCATTTCAAATTCTGTCGGCCGTTCTATACCGTCATCAGCCATGGCTTCCACAGCCTGCGACACGGCTTCTACAGCATCGGCAAAATCCTGCCGCGCAATATCCTGTCCGTTGACGTTGATGCGTTCGGTATACTCTTCCAGATGCGGCGACGTATACCGGCCGGTTGGGATGCCGCCTTCACAGAGCGCACTGGCAATCATGGCCGTGACAGATCCCTTGCCGTTTGTGCCGGTGACATGAATCGTCTTGTATTTTGTCTGGGGATTGCCCAGGCGTTTCAGGAGTTCCTGAATGCGCCCGAGCCCCAGCTGAATGCCAAATACACTGGCATGTTCCAAATAATAGATTGCTTCTTCGTATGTCATAGCGAACCTCTTAGAGTTTTGCCAAATCTTCCATTCGTTTCGTAAGTGCTTCCATTTTTTCTTTGTAGTCAGCTAATTTTGCTTTTTCGCCTTCGATGACAGCAGCCGGTGCTTTAGATAAGAAGCCTTGATTGGAAAGTTTTTTGTCCAGACGGGCAATTTCTTTTTCAATCTTGCCTTGTTCTTTTTGAACACGAGCTGTTTCTTTTTCTACATCGATAAGGTCTTTGAGCTGGAGATATACTTCAATGCCCGGTACGACAGCAACGACAGCGTTTTCCGGTTTGCTGTCCGTAGGAGCCAGCAGCGTAACTTTATCGGCAAAGGCCAGTACATGGAAGTAATATTCATACGTTTTTAATGTCTGTGCCATTGCTTCCGTTGCCGGTGCTAAAATAACCGGGGCTTTTTTACCCATCGGCACATTGGATTCTGCACGGAGATTTCGAACACCTTTAATGGCTTCCATAATCGTATTCATAGTAGCGGCATCATCGGTAAATTCCCATTTTTCCTGCGGCTGCGGCCAAGGAGCGACAATGATGCTTTCTCCTTCATGAGGCAAATGCTGCCAGAGGTGTTCTGTAACAAACGGCATAAACGGATGGAGCATTTCCAGCGTATGTGTCAAGACATAGACAAGGACGTACTGGGCTGTGCGTTTGCTTGTTTCGTCATCGGATTTATACAGACGCTGTTTTGCCAATTCAATATACCAGTCGCAGTACGAATTCCAAATGAAATTGTATACGGCATCGGCAGCGTCGCCTAATTCAAATTTATCCAAGTTGGCCGTTACTTTGCGGATCGTATCATTGAAGGATGCCAAAATCCAGCGGTCTGCCAAGGTCAAATCGCTTTCTGCCGGTACGAAGTCCGGATCATAATCGGTGAGGTTCATGATAACGAATTTGGATGCATTCCAAATCTTGTTGGCAAAGTTGCGGTTGGCTTCAACGCGTTCCATGTAAAAACGCATATCATTGCCCGGCGTGTTGCCTGTAACCAGCGTGAAGCGAAGCGCATCAGCGCCGTACTGTTCGCAGACGCCCAAGGGGTCAATGCCGTTGCCGAGAGATTTACTCATCTTACGGCCCTGGCTGTCGCGGACCAAACCATGAATGAAGACATGTTCAAACGGAATGTCCTTCATAAATTCGCAGGTCATAAACATCATGCGGGCAACCCAGAAGAAGATAATATCATAGCCCGTAACGAGGACGCTCGTCGGGAAAAATTGTTTGATGTCGTCAGTTTTGTCCGGCCAGCCCATTGTCGAGAACGGCCAAAGGGCAGAACTGAACCATGTATCCAATACGTCCGGATCGCGATGGATATGCTTGCTGTGGCAGTGCGGGCATTCTGTCAAGTCTGTCCGGCTGACAGACGTTTCGCCGCAGTCATCGCAGTACCATGCCGGAATCTGATGACCCCACCAGAGCTGACGGGAAATGCACCAGTCATGCACATCTTCCAGCCAATGATTGTATGTCTTGGAGAAACGGTCGGGGACAAATTTTGTTTTACCGCTGGTTACTGCTTCCAAAGCTGCTTTGGTAAGCGGTTTCATTTTGACGAACCACTGTTTTGTAGAGAACGGTTCTACTGTCGTTTTGCAGCGTGAGCAATGGCCGACAGCATGGGTCAATTCTTCGATATGATCGAGAAGGCCCAATTCTTTCAAGTCTTCTACAACGGCTTTGCGGCATTCTTCACGAGTCATGCCGTTATATTTTTCACCGGCTTTTTCATTCATCGTGCCATCCAAATTCATAATCATGATGGATTCCAAATGATGGCGCTGGCCCATTTCAAAGTCGTTCGGGTCATGAGCCGGCGTAATTTTTACTGCGCCGGTACCAAAGTTGAGGTCAACGTAGTCATCTGCAATGACTTCAACTTCCCGATTGACAAACGGAACGACAACTTTTTTGCCAATGTATTTTTTCATGCGTTCATCGTTCGGGTTGACAGCTACAGCCGTATCGCCCATAATCGTTTCCGGACGTGTTGTCGCAATCATAATGTAGTCATCTTCGCCGACAACAGGATATTTGATATACCACAAATGGCCCTGTACATCGGAATGGTCTACTTCGATATCACTCAAGGCCGTATGGCAGTGCGGGCACCAGTTGGTAATACGCTGGCCCTGATAAATCAAGCCTTTTTCATACAGCGAAACAAATACTTCACGGACAGCGCGGGCACAGGTATCGTCCATCGTAAACCGTTTGCGGCTCCAGTCGCAGGAAGAACCCAAATGCCGAACTTGTTTTTCAATGCGGTTGCCATACTGTTCTTTCCAAGCCCAGACGCGTTTGAGGAATTCTTCACGGCCAATGTCATACCGTGTTTTTCCTTCTTCTTTGGCAAGCTGCTGTTCTACTTTGACCTGCGTTGCAATGCCGGCATGGTCCGTACCGGGAATCCAAGCTACGTTATAGCCTTCCATGCGTTTAAAACGGACTAAAATATCCTGCAGCGTATTGTCCAGCGCATGGCCCATATGCAGCTGGCCTGTAACGTTTGGCGGCGGCATAACGATACTGAATGATTTTTTGGATGGATCTGGGTCTTGATGGAAATATCCATTCTTTTCCCAAAAATCATACCAAGACATTTCAATTTCATTTGGTGCGTAAGCGCCTAACTGCTCTTTGTTCCATTTCATTTGTAAATCCCTCCAACATACAAAAAAGCGTTCCCTCATCCATAAGGGTTCCCCCTTAGGACGAAAGAACGCTGTATCTCTTCCGCGGTACCACCTAAGTTGCTCTTTGGCAGAGCCTCTTCATCAGGCAAATAACGGCTGCTATCCGGACAGACCTTTCCTTCTGCCAGCTCCTGGGTGACTCGCTGCGGTATCTATGAATACCATTCCACCAACAAGGTATCTCTCTGTCATACTGCCAAACAGCTTCTTCCATTCATCGCTATTAGTATGTTTTACATTCTAGCAACTTTACGAAAAATTGTCAATAACTGTCCCATTTCTCTTTTATAATGCTTTTCTTCTATTTTAAAGCATCCTGCACAATGCAAGCATGCCAAAAAGGGAGCTGTCGCTTTTACGACTGCTCCCTTTTTGGCATGCTATAATGAAATATTATGCGTCGATTTCAGATACAACGCCGGCGCCTACTGTACGGCCGCCTTCACGAATAG
>SAMEA104315424__coassemble_631_pt1 | contig 23842 bp, 24 predicted proteins | sample SAMEA104315424__metabat2_low_PE_027 | metagenome-assembled genome bin SAMEA104315424 (sample SAMEA104315424) | gut metagenome | biome: Monkey gut; feature: monkey-associated habitat; material: faeces | place: China | collected 2013
GATCTTCTTGCAGGCGAATGTGAACTTCATAGTACTTGCTCCTTTCTGTTTTACACTGCAATATTCGAAGCCATATCAAACAACGGCAGTAATAAACAAATCACTAACGTGCCAATACATAACCCGGCCAGCAAAAGCACTGCCGGGCCGATACACTGCTGAATCATCGCGGCACTGCGTTCCAGCCGCCACCGGTAATAGACAGCAATGGACTGCAGGCTTTCTTCATATCGGCCTGTCATTTCGCCTACTTGCAGCATCGTTTCTACATACGGCGTCCCAAATCCACCCTGACGGACAGCCAAACTAAGGGCAGTTCCATTTTCCAGCCGATACTGAGTCTTTTTCATGCATTGCCGAAACCACAAAGACGGCATCATCCTGCCTGTATCCTGCAGAGCCTGCAGCAGCGGAATACCGCTTCCCAGCTGAATAGCCAACACCCGGCCGCACCGCTGCCAGCACAGCATCAGGCACCAGGAACGAAGCCAGGAAATCTGCAAGAGTGTTTCTTCTATTGCCAGGGCCCAGTCGGAATGAGTACGCAGCACCGGAATCCCCAGCACTGCCAATACAGCCAGTACAACCAGCCCCCAACTATATGACCGCACTGCGCCGGCAGCTTTTAGCAGCCATTGCGTAGGATACGGCAGAGGCAGGGCCATCTGCACAAACATGGTTTCAAAAACAGGCAGGATAAACCATACGGCACCTATGCATAAGCTGACAGTGCAAAAGACGAGAAAGAGAGGATACGCCAACGAGCTGCGCAGCAGCTGCCGCTGCTTTTGCGCATATTCGTAATATTCGCTTAACAGCAGGAAAATTTCTTCCAGCTGTCCTCCCTGTTCACCGGCCCGCACCATTTGACAGGCAAGCAGGGGAAACAAGCTGGTCTGTTCCATAGCCAAAGCCGGTGACGCCCCTCGTTCCATAGCAAGGGCGGCCCGTTCCATGCGCAGTCTCTTTTTTTGCGGCCGTATATCCTGCTGGAGAAGCCGCCAAGCCTCTACAAAGGGAATCCCTGCATGAATCATCGTACCCAGCTGTCGAAAAAAGAAAGCCAGCGTCGTATACGATACTTGGGAAGAAAAAGGTACATGCAGTTGTTTTTTCTCTCGGACAGAGATAAGCTGCCATGAACGCTTTTGGACCAGTTCCTGCACGGTTTCTTCCTGCTGTGCATTCATTTCATAGGTTCTGCAGTGTCCCTGTTTATCTTTTATTTGAACGACAAATCGCTTCATGTCTGCCCCCTGTAACGCTGCCACGCCTGTTCCATGGTCCGCATACCCATCGCCGCGCCGGTCTGCATCACCGTTGGCAGCTGATGTTCTTTGCCGCAGCGTATGAGCTGGGCGACAGCCGGTGTCTGCAGCAGCACTTCCCGTATAATCTGCATCTGTCCTTCGTGGTAATACTGCTGCTGTGCCAAAATTCCCTGCAAAACCAGCGCCAGGCGGCAGCGAATTTCTTCTTGTTCCGTGCCGTGATAGGCTCCTGCCAGCCGCCGCACAGCCTGAGAAGCTGTCGGCGTATGCAGTGTGGAAAAGACAAGATGCCCTGTTTCAGCCGCCGTAATCGCCGCATCCATCGTATCTCTGTCCCGCATTTCACCGATAAGCAGAATATCCGGATCTTGCCGCAGCGCCTCTTTAATGCCCAACGCAAAGGAAGCAACATGCACCTGCAGCTCCCGCTGGCTGATCAATGATTTTTCTCCCAAGACGACATACTCAATCGGGTCTTCCAGCGTAATGATATGGCAGGCACGCGTACAGTTGACATACTGCAGTATGCGCCATAATGCTGTCGTTTTGCCGCTGCCCGTCGGGCCGCAGAGCAGCACCAGTCCCGATGTAAGTCCAGCCAACCGCTGCAGCAGGGTTTCATCCGCATCAGCAGGCAGTGTATCTAGCGGATACAGCAAGCGTATGACAGCGTGCATCCCAGCAAATTCACGGCTCACCTGCAAACGGCAGCGAATCTGCTCATGCGAAAAGCCAAATGAAGAAGAAGGATCATTTGTTTCCTGCCAGCCTGTTTCCTGCAGCCATTGCCGTATCATTACCGCATCCAATACATCCTGTCCCCATTCCTGCAGTTCGCCGGCTTGGCGCAGCATAGGGCGGCGTCCTTCCTGCAAATGAATGTCCGACGCACGACGGCTGACAGCTGCTGCAAAAACAGCCTGCCAGCTCATCGCAAGGCACCGATATCGTAAATGCGATGAATTTCGTCAGTATCCGTCATGCCGTTTTGCAGCGCGGCGGCAATCACTTCTTCCATCAAAATCGCCCCGTCTGCGCTGGCTGCCTGTTCCATCTCCTCTCCCTGACAGCCATGACGAACAGCCTGTTTGACATGAAATCCCACAGGAATGATTTCGCATACACTAAAACGGCCGGCATAACCGCTTTGAAAACAAGAAGGACATCCCTGATGCTGCCGTACGTTCCCGTCCGCCTGCTCCGCTGCTGCCCGGCTGCACGAAGGACACAGCCGTCTGGCAAGCCGCTGGGAAGACATGCCCAACAAGGCATCGGCAATCAGATACGGTTCAATCCCCATATCCATCAGCCGTATCGGCACGTCAACGGCTCTGGAAGCGTGAATCGTGCTGAAAACAACATGCCCGGTCAGTGCAGCCCGCACGGCAATTCTCGCCGTTTCTGCATCTCGGATTTCCCCGATGACCAATACATCCGGGTCCTGTCTGAGCAAGGCCCGCAGGCCGTTTTGAAAAACAAGTCCCTGTTTCACTTGAATCTGGCTTTGGCAAAACCCGTTTATTTTATATTCCACGGGATCTTCCAACGTCGCAATGCTGATTTCATCCCGCTGCAGTTCCCGCAGCGCCGCATACATCGTCGTCGATTTGCCGCTGCCCGTCGGGCCGCTGTATATAAACAGACCTTTGCTGCAGTGCGTCAAGCGGCGCAGCAAAGCCACTACAGGCGGCTCCATGCCCAGCGCATCCAAATCCAGAGAAATATTTCCGGCATCCAGCAGCCGGATGACTGTTTTTTCGCCGCGTATCGTAGGCATCGTGCTGACCCGCATATCGACGCGGCGCGTACCGTCCTGCCAAACAAAATGACCGTCCTGCGGCAGCCGCTTGTTGGCAATATCCAGTTTCGCCATAATTTTGATGCGTGCTGTCAGCGTATCCAATTTTTCTTTGGCAAGAACCGCCGCTGTCGCCAGCACACCGTCACGCCGCACGCGGATGCGCACTCCTTCATCCAGCGGTTCTATATGTATGTCACTGCTTTTAGAGGAAACAGCATACTGTATCATGACCTGAACCATTTCCTGTGCCGTTCCCTGCAGCCAGATCGTATTTTGCTCATGCTGCATCATCTTCCGCCTCCTTTCTTCCTTGGCATCATCATAGCATAGAATACATGGCTGCTAAAAAACTCTCATTTATTTTTAATCTTCGCGTTTTATTTTTTAATCTAATTTTAATCTTCCTCTCATAAATCCTTTCTTTTCCTCATTTATAGTCGGTTGTGACGCAAATTGACTGTATCTGCATGTTTTTTTACATGCCGCCATTTTATGGTATGATGAAGAAAACACGTCAAAGGAGTTGACACGATGAACCCTATGTTGCTGCAGGGACTCAACGCACAGCAGCAAGCTGTCGTAACCGATTTAACACATCCTATACTGCTCAGTGCGCCGGCCGGCACGGGCAAAACTACAGTGTTGGCGCGCCGCGTCGCCGCTATTTTGGACACGCAGAAGGCCGAAGCTTCCCAGCTGCTGTGTCTGACCTTTACCAATCGGGCCTGCAAAGAATTAAAACACAAAATCGTTGCTGCGGTACACGAAAAAGGCCTTGACGTCGTCGTCAAGACCATTCACAGTTTTTGTTATTCTCTTATCAAAGAAGAAGGGAAAGCTTCTTCTTCGCTATACAGCGATGCCATCGTATACGACGACGAAGACTGCAAACAAATAATCAGCGATATTCTCGTTCACCGCGATATGCCGCTTGCCGGTGCCAACCGTCTGCAAAAGCTGCAGAATTTCATTGAAATCATCAAGAAATATCCCTTTCTTCATCATACAGGCACGTCGGATAGGACCTGCGAACATGCCGTTTCCGCTTTTCTGCAGGATGATGCCGCCGTTCGTTCTCTCTGCGCCGCCTATGACCACTCGCTGGACAAAGAACTGGAACAATGGCTGGCTACCAACGGCCTGCGTCTTTTTCAATATTATGAGCAAACCCTCCAAGACAATCATGCTCTCGATTTTGCCGACTTGATTACTTCGGCGTACCGGCTGTTATGCCAGGATGCTGTCTGCCGCCACTGGCAGGACCGCTTCCGCTATATTGCTATTGATGAAATGCAGGACACGAGCGAAATCGAATACCGTGTATTGTCCAAACTATTTCCCGGCCGCGTCATTTTATTGTGCGGCGATTATTTCCAAACGATTTACGAATGGCGCGGCTCCTATCCGGACTTAATTTTACGGCGGTTTACTGCTGATTTTTCACCGCGCCGCATTACGTTTACTATGAACTACCGCTCTACGCAGCTCCTGCTGGAAGCATCATCAGCCTGCGTATCTCAACTGTTCGGTTCTTCTGTCCGCCAAATGTATCCCGTTCCCAGTACAGCCGCATCTTCTGAACATGGTGAACCCATCGTAGTCAAAGAAGCCGCTCATTTTATGGATGAAGCCCGCTGGATTTTTCATGAAATTGCCAAACTGCCGCAGGAGGCGCAAGCCAAAACCTGCATTATGACGCGGACAAACCGGCATAATAAAGAAATCTGGAACGGCGTCCGCTCTCATAATGAACGGCTGCCCATAGATGCACAGCTTCCCTTTACGATGATTGACCAGTTCCAGCTATTCAAACGACAGGAATGCAAAGATGTCATTGCCTTTCTGCGCCTGTTCCTCAACAAACACGACGCCCTTAGCCTCAAGCGGATTGTGAAGCGATTTGCCAAACGAATCGGGCCGCGCACGCTGGCTGCCATTGAAAGCGATTCGTACCGCAGACTCGGCATCAGCTTGTGTGATTTTATTGACCCGGAAACAGCCGCATACGGCGACCCATTCGGGCATTTAATCACGGCCCTGTCTGAAGAAAATGTCGTCGTGTTTGATGTGGAAAGCACAGGCACCGATACGACGCAGGATGAAATCATCCAAATCGCGGCAATCCGTTTGGACTGTCGCGGCTATGTTAAAGACCGGTTTATGACATATGTCCGTGCCAACCGCAGTATCGGCGATTCCTACTATGTGCATCATATCAGCGATGAACTGCTGCAGCAAAAAGGACTGCCGCCACAGGACGCGTTGACAGCCTTTCTGCAGTTTGCCGGCAGTGCCGTCATCGTCGGACACAACGTAACGTATGACCTGCAGATTCTGCACAGCGAGCTGTGCCGTCTTCACCTGCGTCCTCTCGGTGACGCTGCCTATTACGATACACTCGATATATTCCGCCGTTTTTATCCCAACGTGCGCAATCACAAGCTGGGCTTCCTCAGCGACTATTTTTCCCTGGAAGATAAACCCAGCCACGATGCCTTTGATGATATTATGGCGACAGCTGCCCTGCTGCGGTATGCGCTGCAGCAGCATCTCGTGCCGGAAGAACCGCAGCGGCGTGCCTGCATCGCTATGTATGCGCCGCTTTTTGGCCCGATTGCCCAAACGCTGCAAAAGCTGCGCGCGCTGACGTATACACAGCGTCCCTGCGACATGATTGCCAGCGTAATGCTCCAAGGCGGCGTCAAAGCCTATTACACATCGCAGCAGGAAAAACAGCTGGCCGCCGGACGCCATATCGACCGCATAGAAAATATCCGCAAATTATACCTTCTTGCCCAAGAGCTGGACACCCGCCCGCAGCAGGACGCCCGCGACGCGCTGACTGAATTTCTGCAGCTTACGTCCCTTTCTAACAGCGAACTGGACACGCTGCTCGCCAAAAAGCCCCGTATCCCGATTATTACAGTACATCAGGCTAAGGGGCTGGAATTTGACTATGTATTTTTAGCTTGTTTGCAGGAAGGCACTTTTCCGCTGTCACGGGCCATTTCCCAACAAGAACTGGATGAAGAAAAACGGCTGTTTTATGTCGCCATGACGCGTGCCAAAAAGCAGCTGTATCTGAGCTGGCACCGCCAGGAAGGCCGGCATCTTTGCCAGCCAAGCCCGTTTATAGCCGCCATTCCGGCGCAGTATAAAACAAAAAGCAGCGATACCTAAATAAGACCGGCAATTCCTAGCAGAAGACCCAGTATACCAGATCCAACCAATACGCGAATGACGCCTATTTTCTTATGAACAGCGGCGTATGCCAAGAAAAAGACGACCAGGCCGCCGGCACTAAACTGCGTAAAATCGTGGGGAATTTCTTCCGTATTCCACACGGCCAGCAAAATAAAACTGATACTTGCCGCGCAAATGAGGGCTACGACGGCCGGGCGCAGCCCATTCAAAATACCGCGAATCGCGCCTATATCTCCATATTTCAAAAAAATACGGGCCAGCAATATCCCCAAAAACAGCGAAGGCGTAACAAATCCCACAGTCGCACAAACTGCGCCGCCAAGGCCTGCAATCTTCGTACCGGCAAACGTAGCCGCATTGATGCCGATAGGCCCCGGCGTCATCTGTGAAATCGTAAACACATCAATAAATTCGCTCATGCTCAGCCAATGATACGTATCGACCACACTGGCCTGAATCAGCGGCATAGATGCATAGCCGCCGCCGACACAAAAGATGCCGACTTTGCAAAATTCCCAAAACAGCAGCCAATAAATCATGACTATGCCTCCTTAATTGTATTTTACGGCACGCATAAACAACAGTCCAATCATGCCGTCTACGATAACCAATGCCATAATATTTAGCTGGAACCAGATGCTGCCAATAAACGTTGCCGCAATAATCAGCAGTGGCAGGACCAGTTTCTTTTTGCATTGCTTGACCAATAAATCAATGCCCACATTGACAATCAATGCCGTTGCGCCGCACTGCATCCCTTTCAGTACCATACGGATATACGCATTTTGAATAAAGAAATCATAGCAGTATGAAATAATCGACAGCGTAATCAAACACGGCAGCACCGTTGCAACCAGCGCTACGAGCGTCCCCAAGATGCCTGCCATGCGGTATCCCAAAATAATGGCGCTGTTGACAGCTACGACACCGGGCATGGACTGGGCAATAGCTACCATATCCAAGGCATCTTTGTCATTAATCCAATGGTATTCATCGACAAATTTTCCTTTCAGCAGCGGAATAATGACAAAGCCGCCTCCCACGGTAAATGCACTGATAATAAAGGTGGTTTTAAAAAGAGTCCAAAAAAAATGAGCATCCCGCGGTTTATTCATGATATTTGTTTCCATGATGCTTCTCCTTTCTCAAATTTTTTCTAAATTGATTATATCACGTTGGAATACATATTGAAAATATCTTGATAATTGGTATGATATACGTAATACCTATAGGAAAGGATTTTTAATCATGGATATTCGCCAATTAACATATTTTTTGACTATCGCCGAAGAAGGGCAAATTACGGCTGCTGCCAAACGGCTTCATATGGCACAGCCGCCGCTGAGCCAGCAAATGAAAAACCTGGAAGCAGAACTGGGCGTGCAGTTGTTTAAAAGAGGGCCGCGCCAAGTACAGCTCACCGATGCCGGAGAAATTCTGCTGCGCCGGGCTCAGCAAATCGTCAACTTATCCGATTCTACGCTGCGGGAAATCACCGATTTCAAAGAAGGGCTGCGCGGCACCTTGACGATCGGTACCGTTTCTTCTTCAGGCAGCATCATTCTGCGGCCGGCTATGTCCCAATTTCATCAGCAATACCGCGGCATTCGCTTTGAAATCTATGAAGGCAATACGTTTAAAATCATTGAACTGCTGCAAAAAGGACTCATTGAAGTCGGACTGGTTCGCACCCCCTTTAATCAAGAATCACTGCACTGCAAATTTCTGCAGGAAGATCCCATGATTCTCGCATTGACAGAAGAACTGGACTGGTGTCCTGATAAAACAGAAGTCACCTTGCCAGATCTCATGAATCAGCCCTTGATTATTTACCGCCGCTTCGACCAGCTTATTCATGAAGCGTGTGCCGTGTATAACATCACGCCGGCAGTGTTCTGCCGCTGTGACGATGCCCGCACTACCTTGTTATGGGCCAATGCCGGCATGGGTATTGCCATTCTGCCCTGTTCTGCCTTTACCTTGGGAGACCACTCTCACCTGCATATCAAATACATTCGCGAACCCAAACTAACAACCCGCATCGCTGCCATTTGGATGAAAAACCGGTACGTATCCTCGCTGGCAGAAAAATTTATTCAAGCATTATCTTGAGTGTATGTATCATATAGCAGAATCTGATGAATACATACGCGTATGTTGGAAACTATCCCGGTACACAGCAACGAACCCCGAATGGAGCCGTAATGACCCCGCTCAACAGCAATCGTTTAGAAATCGTATAAATTGCACATAAAACACAAAAAAAGCGGCACCCGAAGACAATTCTTCGAGTGCCGTTTTGTATGCTATGCCAACAAATGGCTGACCAGCTTGACACAGTCGGCTGCATCTTTGGAATAGCCGTCTGCGCCGATTTCGTCGGAGAAACTGGGCGTAACGGCAGCGCCGCCGATAATAATCTTGCCGGTATATTTTTTGTCTGCCGCTTCGGACACGACATCTTTCATGCGCATCATCGTCGTCGTCATCAAGGCGGACAAGCCGACAACAGAGGCGTGCTTATCCAAGGCAGTGCGAATGATTTCTTCTGCCGGCACGTCTTTTCCCAAATCGATGACGTTGTATCCATAATTGCGCAGCATCAGGCCTACGAGATTTTTGCCGATGTCATGTACATCGCCTTCTACGGTCGCGATGACGATAGTCGCCATTTCTTTTTCGTTGTCACTATGCTGAATCAACGGTTCCAAATAGGCAATGGCGGTTTCCATCGTATTGGCACTGGCAATGAGCTGTGGCAGGAAGTAGACTTGTTTGTCATACAGCTCACCTACTTTATTGATAGCCGGAATCAACAGGCCATCAATAATTTTTTCCGGGGCCAGCCCCTTTTCCAGCTCCCCCTGCGCGCAGGCCACTACGCTGTCTTTTTCGCCTTCCAGCACAGCCTTATAGACAGGATTGGACGCCAGGGCATCTTCTTGTGAAGATGTTTTTTGTTCGGCATCGATAACGGCAGCTCCAGCTTGTGCCATGAGTTCTGCCCGTTCTTTCCGCTTCTTTTCGTCTTCTTTTTTGTCGAAGTACTGCATCCGTTTGATATAGGCAATATCACTGCCTTCACGGTTCATCAGCATGTTGGATGCGGCTGCCGTATTCATCAACATGTCCTGAGACGGGTTGGCAATAGCCATCGTCAGGCCGTTGGCAATAGACATAGCTAAAAATGTCATGTTGACATAGACTCGATTGGGCAGGCCAAAAGAAATATTGGACAAGCCGCAGACTGTTGGAATCTGCAGGTCCTGCTTGCAGTGCGAAAAAGTTGCCATGCAGTCAAGAGCCGCTGTCGGCGATGCGCCGACGGTTGCAACCAGCCCATCGACAATAATATCTTCTTTGGTAAATCCATATGTATACGCTGTCTGGAGCAGCTGGTCCAAAATCGCATGTTTTTCCTGCAGCGTCTTGGGTATACCGTTGTCATCGAGCGGCAGGGCAATAAACATAGCCCCGTATTTTTTGGCAATCGGCATGAGCCGTTTGACTTTTTCCGATTCAAAGGAAATGGAGTTAATCAGCGCGCGTCCCGGATAAATCCGCAGCGCCGCTTCAATGACTTCCGGAAAGCTGGAGTCAATACTGAGCGGCAGGCCGGACACGCCGGTCACTTCGTACACCGAGCGAATCATCATTTCTTTTTCATCAATGCCGTTGGTACCCATGTTGATGTCCAAAACAGCTGCGCCGTTTTTTTCTTGTTCCCGTGCCATGGAACGCACCAAATCCATCTTGCCGGCCCGCAGTTCTGCCTGCAGTTTTTTCTTGCCCGTCGGATTGATGCGTTCGCCAATGACTTGAAACGGCCCATCCAGCTGGATTTCCGCAACCTGCCGTTCCGATGCCAATACGCGGCGGTGTACAGCCTTCCCTGTAAGGGGCTTCATGTCTTTTACCGCTTCGTGGAGTGCCCGGATATGGTCCGGTGTCGTACCGCAGCAGCCGCCGACAATATGGGCGCCTGCTTCAATGAGCAGCTTGCCGTCGCGGGCAAATTCTTCCGGTGTCGTCTTGTATACGGTCTGTCCGTTTTCCAGTTCCGGCAAGCCGGCATTCGGCTTGGCAATAATCGGAATATCTGCATACGCATACATGGTTTTGACGGTATCGACCATATCTTCCGGACCGGTAGAGCAGTTGAGCCCGACGGCATCTACACCTAATCCCTGCAGCACGACGACAGCTGCTTCCGGCGGCGTGCCGTACAGCGTGCGCCCGTCCTTTTCAAAGGTCAGTGTCGCCATAATCGGCAAATCGCAGGTTTCTTTGATGGCCAATACACAAGCTCTCGTTTCCTGCAGGCTCATCATGGTTTCGACGATGAAAACATCGACACCGGCTTCATACAATACTTTCGCTTGTTCTTTATAAACATCTACTAATTCTTCAAAAGTCAGTTCGCCCATGGGATACAGCTGCTGGCCAGTCATCGTCATATCACCGGCTACGTAGGCTTTTCCAGCTGCCGCTTCTTTGGAAATGCCCACAAGAGCCTGATTGATTTCGACTAATTTTTTGTCCAAACCGTATTCTGCCAGCTTAATGCGGTTTCCTGTAAACGTCGGCGCATAGAGAATCTGCGTGCCTGCTTCTACAAAACGCCGCTGCAAGTCTATCATAATATTTCTGTTTTCCAATATCCACGCTTCCGGGCAAACACCGACAGGCATGCCTGCTTGCTGCAGGTTGGTTCCTGTGGCGCCGTCAAGCATGACTACGCCTTTTGCCAAAAGCTGCTGAAATTCATTTCGTGTCATTCGTAGTCGTTCCCCCTATATCATAACCATGTCAAAAATCCATGTATTGTATGTACTTATCTTGAAAGGATGCATCGTTGCCCAAGACAATTTCTCGGGACGCTGCCGCAATGTGCAGCATGTCCTGCAGCACGCGGGCGTCACACAGCACCGCTGCCGCTCCCTGCAGGGACGTGTTGCCGACAGCTTTCGTCTTCGGCACCAGCTCCCTGGGCAGCAATCCGATCTGTCCGGCATGTTCCGGCTGTATATAAAAGCCAAAGCCGCCTGCCAGATACACATGGTGTATATCACCGTATGATGCGCCAGCCTGCTGCAGCAGTACTTCGATACCAGCCCGAATCGCTCCTTTTGCCATTTGTATTTCCCGTATATCCTGCTGAGTCAGCACGATGCGCTGCTGGCTGCGGGTCACGGCCAGTGAAAAGCCGTGCGTACTATACGGTTCGCTGAGCCGTCCTTTCGTATCTACCCACTGCTGCTGCACCAGCGCTGCCATAGCGTCAATGACGCCGCTGCCGCATATGCCGCAGGGTGCGGCGCCTTGTATGGTCTGTATCTGTACGTGACGCTGCTGCACGGCTACACGGCAAATCGCGCCGGGAATACTGCCGGTTCCCCATGTCAAATTGCCGCCTTCCAGTGCCGGACCGGCTGCCGTAGACGCCGTCAGGCACCGCGTTTGATTGCCTACTGCCATTTCGCCGTTGGTACCCAAGTCGATAAACAAGGACAGGTCCTGCTGATTTCTCATGGCGCACTGCCATATGCCGGCCGTAATATCGGCACCGACATACGTACTGATGCCGGGCAGCAGCGTGACCGTTCCTGCGCAGTCCGCCGTGCCAAACACGTCCTGCCAGTCGTAGGCCGTGCCGCCTAAGTCATGCGGCTGAAACGGCCAGGTTCCCAAGCCGCTGCAGTCCCATCCCATGAGCAGGTGCAGCATCGTCGTGTTAGCACTGACCACTGCCTGATGAACTGCTGTTTTAGCCATAGGATACGCCGTCCACAGCTGTTGAAACAGCTGCTGCAAATCACGGCGCACACCGTGCTGCAGCTCTTGCAAATGCCCGGTATTGGCAGCCTGAATACGACTGATAACATCGGCGCCATAGGCTCGCTGGCTGTTGACCTTCGTAACGGTCTGCACGATATGTGTCGTCGTCATATCCACCAGCGCCATCGCAATCGTTGTCGTGCCAATATCAACAGCCAGCCCATATGTATGTGCATCCTGCAAAGGCTGTTTTTTCCCTTCCTGCTGTCCCAACACAGTAAATTCTCGTTCATCCTGTGTAGGTACAGCAATGTAAACCTCATCGTCAGGCACAGCACGGCACGCCAGCCGCCAGCCCTGCCGTATTTCTTCTTCTGTAAAAATCTGCTTGTCTTCCTGCGTCACAGCAAGGGTCCCTTGGATAACGCGGATTCGGCATTTGCCGCAGCTTCCCCTGCCGCCGCAAGGAAACGGAATCGGTACTTGCTGCTGCCGCAGCTGCTGGGATATGCATATACCTGCCTGGCATCGTATAGCCGTTTCCTTCTTACGCATGGGGCAGTCTTTTTTTTGACAAGCCCTGCAGTCATGGTCTACAGCAAACGATGCTGTATCTTCCGTCAGCACATAGACAATGCTCATGGATTTGACAGGCAGCAGCATATCATCCTGCGTCAGCGTAATTCCCAGTGTCCGCGCGGCATCTACGGCTTCGGCCGCATCCCGCTGCAGCGACAAGGCACCGTTCATGCCGCCTTCGTAGCGTTTGGCAATCCCTGCGTGTTTCTCCCGACAAAAGGCTTCTATCTGCGGCCGCAGCTGTTCTTCAAAAGAAAACAGACAACTATCTGCCATGGCATCAAACAGCATGCCCTTAGTATACTCATGGGCCGTAAAATATGCATCCGTTTTCTTTTGGACAGTCGGTCCCAGCGTCAATACGACATATAAAACGCTGCCCAATTCAGGATGCTGTGCAAACGTAAGTGCCGCTTTAGGCTGTATTGAGATGCGCAGCAGCCGTTCCAATTCATGAAATAAGGCTTCGCCCTTTTCCCAGCCGGTATGGGGTTGGTATCCGGCTAAACGCAGACTGGCCGTGCAGTCCGGCATAATGCGTTTTCCCGTTATAATTCGGATATCGCGCAATGTCATTCACCTCAATCGCGCCACAGGATGACGGCCATATGCCGCCCTGTCTTCTGTCCCTGCTTCGATGCCTTGCGGTACGAATAAAACAAGTCATCACGGCAGTACGTACAAATATGGGTATTTTCTAAATGCGTTGGCAAAATACCTGCCTGCAGCAACAGTTTTTCATTGGCTTTTGGCAAATCAAAATAGTATTTTCCTGTTTCTTGAATGTATCGCGCCAATTCGTTTAGGTCCTGTGCCGTAAATAACGGCCGGAATTGGTCGATGACTTCCGCGCCGACTTCAAAACAGCAGCCGCCAATCGCCGGGCCAATCACTGCCAATACGTCGCGGGCCTGCGTGCCGTATGCTTCTGCCATTTTCTGCAAGGTTATCCTGCCGATATTGCCGGCCGTGCCCCGCCAGCCGCCATGACTGACCGCCACAGCATGATGAACCGGATCTACCAAAAACAGCGGCGTACAATCTGCAAAGTTCATCGTCAGCGGCACATTGCTTTCATTGGTAATCAAGCCGTCGCAGGCAGCTATCGCCGTATCCGGCGTCAGCGCCCCCCGTCCGCAAGCCTCTTTGCCAACAGCTTCCACATGGATACCGTGAACCTGATTGCAGCAGACAATCTGGGCTGCGTCTATCTGCAGTGCTTGTAAATAAGCCCAGCGGTTCGCCCGAATCGTATCCGGCTGCTCGCCGCTGGCAAAACTCATATTGCGTGCAGAAAAGACGCCCTGGCTGCGGCCGCCGCAGCGTGTCGATACAGCCGCCGTTACAGCCGGTATGGTCTTAAATATATCAAAGGTGACAAATGAAACACCATTTTTTTCTTCTAGCATACCTTTGGCCTCCTCGCCCTATACATGGCTATTATTATACAAAACTTCAGATGAAAAAACCAGTCAAATACGACGTTTTTCCACAGGAATCCCGGCAGCCCGGCAGTATATGCACCAGGCACAGACAGCCGTCACGGCTTCAGCCAGCCAAAAGGCGTGCCAAATCCCGTTCGGTCCCCACAGCCGGCAGCCTGCATACGCCGCCGGAATAAGCACCAAAATGTTGCGCAGCAGAGAAATCCACAGTGACGGCATCCCTTTGCCCAATCCTTCCAAAGCTCCGGAAGACGTAATGGAAACGGCCGATACGATAAATCCCAAACTAATAACGCGGAGCGCCGTGCTGCCGGCAGCTATCGTTTCCGGATTTTGTGAAAACCAATGTATCAGCACGTCCGGAACCAGCCAGCAAACCAACGTGCCGCCTGCCATGACCAGCCCGTTCAGCAGCAGCGTCGTTCGATACAAGCGTTTTACCCGATCATAACAGCGCGCGCCAAAATTATACCCCATCAACGGGCGCAGGCCTTGAATGATGCCGTTGGCCGGCATATATAAAAACGTCTGCAGTTTATAGTAAATCCCCAGCACGACGACATAGATGGGAGAATACACGGACAGCATGCCGTTGAGCGCCGTAATCAACACAGAAGGCAGTCCCATGTTGAGAATCGCCGGGATACCGATGCTGTATATTTTTTTATCCAATGCTATATCCCATACCAAATACGCTTTGGCAATCCGTACATGCATGGGCCGATACTGCTGTACTGCCAAGTATACGAGCAGCGATACAGCCTGTCCCAAGCCCGTAGCCCAGGCAGCACCGGCTATGCCCATGGCAGGTATGGGTCCCCAGCCAAAAATCAAAATCGGGTCGCCAATAATGTTAGTCAGACAGCCGCAAATCAAGCTGACCATGGATACCTGCATGCGTCCTACGGCTTGAAACATTTTTTCATATGCTAAATCAACCGTCAAAACCAAGGAAAAGCCCAGCACAATATGCGCATACGTAAGACCCAGTGAAATAATATGCGCATCCTGCGTAAACAGCCGCAGAAATGAAGGCATGACGGCCATGCAGCAGCCCATCAAAAGCAAGCCGTGCAGTATGGATAATACCATGCCGTGCGTAGCCGCCGTATGGGCCAGCCGTTCCTGCCTGGCTCCCAAGCAAAAAGAAATCACGGCATTCAGCCCTACGCCAAAGCCAATACTCACGGCATTGACGGCATTTTGTATAGGAAACACCAATGACACGGCAGTCAAAGCGTCTTCACTAATCATGGCAACGAAAAAGCTGTCAATAATATTGTACAGTGAGTTGACAATCATCGAAATCACGGCCGGCAGTGCCATAGCTGCCAGCAACGGCAAAATAGGTTTTGTTTTCATCAGCGTATGGTCCATGCGTATCCTCCTGTATACAGAAAAAGCCACACAATTATCCAAGATAACTGTGTGGCTAAAAGATGACAATGTCCGGAAAATTCCACTACCTAAGATTTTAACAATCTTATTATATAAAACGTTCCGTCTTCTTGTCAATCTGTATCTAGAAAATCAGCCCTATCCATTATGCCTAAGCGTCGTCACATCAATGCCTTCATGCTGCAGCAGTGCTTTTTTCTTATCCAGTCCGCCGGCATAGCCCGTCAGACTGCCATTCGCACCAACGACACGATGGCAGGGAATGATGATGGATATCGGATTGTGGCCTACGGCACCGCCAACCGCCTGGGCAGACATATGGTCTTTTCCCTCATACGACGCAACTTCATCGGCAATTTCTTTATAGGTACGTACTTGTCCATACGGGATTTGGCACAATATCTGCCAGACCAATCTGCGGAACGAGCTGCCCTGCGGCGCCAGCGGCAGGGTAATCAATGCCGGCATTCGTCCTGCAAAATAATCATCCAGCCACTTTTTCGTCCGTGTCAAGACAGCGTTTTCCTGCGGCACCATATCTTCCTTGGCAACCGATGCCATATAATACTTCTGTCCTTCAAACCATGCTCCGATTAAGCATTCTTCATTGCTCACCAATGTCAATGCACCCATAGGGGCTTCATATGACGATTTATAATACATAGTGCTGCTTCTCCTTTAGTTCTTATCAGCAGCTGCATCTTCTTTGTCCGTTTTTTCCGTCTGCGCGGAAACGGCTTTCGTATCGGCAGCTGCTTTTGTTACTGTATCATCTGTTTTATTGACTTCTTCTTTAAACTCACGCAGGCTCGTACCCAATGCCTTGCCCAGGCCGGATACTTTTTTACCGCCAAACAAAATAAGGACAATCAATAAAATGACGATTAACTCTTGTGCGCCTAAATGCATGATAATCTCCTCGTTACAGTATTCTATCCACTTTATTGTATCACGACTGTGACATTTAGGAAAGCAGCTCTTTTTTTACCTGCTGTACTTACGGCAGTGCATTGTATGCGTCATCGTCAACAGGTTCGCACCATTCGTTGCTGGCACCGTCTGCCGGTACTTCAATGGCTACATGAGCAAACCAGCTGTTTTGGGCTGCGCCATGCCAATGCTTGACTTCCGGCGGAATATTGACGACATCACCGGCATGCAGTTCCCGTGCCGGCTGGCCCCATTCCTGATACCAGCCCCGTCCTGATGTGACGAGCAGAATCTGTCCGCCTTTATGATGAATATGCCAGTTGTTGCGGCATCCCGGTTCAAAGGTCACATTGGCTGTGACGACGCGTTCTGTTGTCAGCATATTGAGATAACTCTGTCCGACAAAATATTTCGCATAGGCCGTATTTTTTTCGCCTATTCCAAAAACTCCTGATTTTTGTTGTGTTTCCTTAGATTCTGCCATCGTTTTCATTACTCCTTTAATTCTATACTATGTTAAGAGAAAAACACTGTACGGCAGCATACACCGTATCAGAGATGCTGCCTGTGTGTGCTTCCTATGAAAAAATACTGTTTTTTATTCGCCGTATACTTCTTTTGCCATGTTAAAAGCCGCCCATGCTTTCGGCCAGCCGGCATAAAAGCCCAGCTGCGTAATCATTTCGACCATTTCGTCCTTGGTTACGCCGTTTTTCTTTGCCGTTGCAATATGATATTTGAGCGAGCTGTCCGTCACGCCGGCACCTACTAAGGCGGAAATCGTAACCAAGCTCCGGTCATGCAGTGACAATTTGTCGTTGCGGGACCATACTTCGCCAAAGAGAATATCATCATTATACCGGGCAAAGTCCGGTGCAAATTTTCCTAATTGATCTCGTCCGGCTGTCTGGACGATTTTTACTGCTTTTTTCTGTTCTGTCTGATTGTTTGCCATTGTTATCGCTCCCATCGGTATCATTGTCATTGTCAAGACGGCCGCACACAGCGCGGTCATCCAGCTGCGTTTTCTTTTCATCAGGGCCTCCTTATGCTTGGGCAAACTGCCGGATTTGTTCCAGCCATGCCGTTATATCCTGCTGCGGCGTTTCCTGGCGGCTGCCGCCGGTCGAATCAAATTGTACTTCCATCGGATAGACGATAGATGCGCCCTGGCAGGCTTTTTTCATATCAGCAATGACATGTCCCGGCCAGCCGCCGTTGGTCATAAAAGGAATCACGCATTTGCCCTGCCACTGCTGCTGATGGATAAACGTCTTGACAGCCGGTGCCATCGTATACCACCACGTCGGTGTTCCTACGGCAATGACGTCATAGTCTTCGATGCGAACCCCCAGGTCTTTAATAGGCGGTTCATAGCCGCGCTGCACTTCATCCTGTCCCTGGGCTACGACTGCATCATAGCTGCCGGTATACGGCGTCTTCGTGTCGATGCGGACGATATCTGCCCCTGTAGTCTGCTGCAGTTCTTCTGCAATTTTTTTGGTATTACCGTTAGACCACGAATAATATACTATCAACATATGCTTCATCATTTTCACCTTATTTTTTCGTATTTTTTTCAATTTCATAACGAAGATAATCCAGACGGTCCAGCTGTTTCTGCTTGAAATGAATTTCATTCATTGCCTTTCTGCGCAGCCGCGTAAGCATCTGCATCTGTTCTTCACTGGTATTATCTTCTGCCACGACAAGACGCATGTACTGTTCTACTTCTTTATTGGTAAAGCCAATATCATGCAGCGTCATGATCAGGCTCAGCCGCTCGATGTCTTTCTCATCATACTGCCATGCTCCCATGACAGACTTCACGGCACTGCACAATCCCCACGACTGATATTCTTTCAGTATTTCTATAGGAATGGCATATTCTTTACTCGCTTCCTCAATGGTCATGCTGCACCTCTTACTGTGTTATTGTACTGCCTGAATATCTTTCAGCCACTGTGAAACTTTGGCAGCATCGGCATACTGGCTGCCTTTGACGATGGTCGCGCCTTTTGCCGCCTTTTGGATATCCGGAATACTGCCGTCAATCGGGCTGCCGCCGCTGGTGCAGAAGGGCACAATGACTTTGCCGTTAAACGAATAGGATTCCAAGAACGTGTACATATGCATCGGTGCTTTATACCACCAAATCGGGTAGCCGACAAATATGACATCATACTGGTCCATGTTGTCTACTTTGGTTGCTACAGTTGGGCGTGCATTGTCGTTGGCTTCTTTTTTTGCCACATCGACGCATTCCTGATAATCTTTGGGATAGGCTTTTTCCGGTTCTACGGCAATGATATCGCCGCCGACTTCACTGTGAATCTGTTCAGCTACTTGTTTCGTATTGCCGCTCCACGAGTAGTATGCTACCAATACCTTTTTGCCCTGCAGGCCGCCGGGAATCGTATTCACGACGTCGCTGGCTGCCGCTTTGGTATCCTGTGCATTGGCTTTCGCGCTCGATGACGTACTTTCTGAGCTGCCGCATCCGACCAACGCCAGCGCCATGACAGCAGTCATCATCATCGTTGTAATTGCTTTGAATTTCATCACACATCACTCCTCATTCATCATTTCTGTATATATTTCAGTATCACATCGGTGTCACTACACCGACAATACGCAAAGCATATCATATGAAGTACGCTCTAGGTCAAGAAACGAGATTCAACCAGATACGTCTCTCTAAGAATCCTCACCGTACTGTCTCACATCTGTCTCAACACCTGGCATGCAGTCGTACCTTCTTCTTACAAGCTGGCTCCCAGCCGGTACGCCTGATCAGGGAACGGTGATTTTTCAATCAGAGAGCGGGCGCCGCAGCCAATCGCTAAGACTTTGCCGACATCTGTCCAGTTCATATAGCGTGCCAATGTATCATAATGATCGACAAGGGCATTCATCGTCCAGTCTGCGCTGTTGTATGCCGTAGCCATGAGGATGGACTTTTTCCCTGTCAAACGGCCTGTCCGGGAGTAGAAACGGTCCACCACCGTTTTCAGCTGTGCCGACATGCCGTAATAATACAGCGGCGTAATCAGCGCGATTACATCCATTTCCAACATCTTAGGCATCAATTTCTGCTGAATGGCATCGTTGTAAATACAGTCGCCATCCATGCCGCAGTGGTCGCATCCTTGACAAGGGTGTGTTTCTTCAAACGCAGCATTGAAGCGAAAGACGTTGTGCCCGGCCGACTGTGCCCCTTCGATAAACTTATCTGCCAGCAAAAAGGATGTCCCGTGCTGATGCGGGCTTCCTGTTACTACGACAATATTCATGTTCCTGCCTCCTCCTACGACTCCCGTCGCTTTTTCTGCCTGGCTCAGAATATTGCCGCAGCCGCTGACAAAAACACTCATCAGCCCCAAGCCGGATAGTTTTAAAAATTCACGCCGATTCATCAATGCGCCTCCTTAACAGCCTGCTTCGTTGGGACAGCGGCATGCTACAAGATTGGTTCGTTTGAGCAGAGACGTTTCGTAATGGCGAAGCTGAAAATCTGCTTCGGCAACGGACTGCTGCAGTTTGGCAATTTGCTGCAGCAATTTGTTTTTGGCTGCCGCGACCATCTTTTTGCGGATACCGGCCGTCGCCTGCCCCTGTTTTGCCAGTTCCATATACTGCTGAATTTCTTCCAAGGACATGCCGCTAGCCTTCAAGCTTTGAATCAGCGCTACATACTGGACGTGATATTCACTATAGCGGCGAATGCCGCCGTGATTGCGCGGTACTGGCGGCAATAAGCCAATACGTTCATAAAAGCGAAGCGTATCGTCCGAAATGCCGGTACGCTGTGCCATTTCTCGAATAAACATACACGGTTCCTCCTTTACGAATCCTCTCTCGATTACATCTTCAGTATACGAGGCAATCTTACATATGTCTAATGCTTATGTTTTTGTTTTAAAAATACATATGAAGCATTTCTAAGGAGTATCATGCCATTTTGCGTACATGCTGTACGGCATGACAATGCCATTTCTTCAAACGAAAGACGGGCAGCGAAAACGCCTTTATTCACCAAAATACGCCTTGGTCTGCCTCATCCGTTCCCGTATGGCTACATGAAAAGGACAGCGGGGTTCACACTGGCCGCACTGTATGCAATCGCCGGCTTTATGCGGCAGCTGCAGGTAGTGTTCTTTGGCCAAAGCGTCACCGGACTGCGCCAAATCATAAAATTTGTTGACAGCCGCAATATCAATGGTCTTGATGCAGGGCTGGCAGTGGCCGCAGTAAATACAGACACCATCCATATTTTGTACTTTGGCACGCAATATATCCGTATAGCTGCGTTCTTCCGGCGACGCACTGTAATACAGCATTGCCGTCTTGACATCCATCAGATGACGCACGCCGGGAATCACAGAAACGACAGCCGGCCGGTCCAGACAATACTGTATGCATTGGACAGGTGTCATAGCTTTGCCAAAAGGCGACGAAGCATCTGAAAGCAGGCGGCCGCCGCCGTAAGCTTTCATAACCGTAATGCCGACACCCATTTGCTGGGCTCTTTCATATAATTTTTTGCGGCTTTCATCCAGTGTCATGCCGCTGCCGGAAGATACAAAATCATAGGACGGATTGATGCTGAACATAAACACATCTATCAGTCCCGTATCCAAAAAACGGTGGCACATGTCTACGGAATGGGACGAAAAGCCAATATTGCGGATGACGCCGTCCTGTTTGAGTTTCTGCGCATAGTCCAACAGTCCGTTATTGAGCATATCGTCATAGTCGCCGTCCTGATCGACATAATGAATCAAGCCGATGTCGCTGTAATCCGTGCGAAACGTCTGGAGCTGCTTTTCAAAGCCTTCTTTGACCTGGGCGAAATTTCTCGTCCGCGTATACGTATCGCCGGGATAGGTAGCGCCAATGTGCATTTGCGTGACAAACTTATCCCGCTTTCCTTCCATCGCTTTGCCCATCAAAGCCGCCGCAGAAAAATCCGACATGACCGTATCGACCAAATTGATGCCTCTGTCGGCGGCATAATCAAATATCCGCTGTATTTCGTCGCCGCTTGATTCATGAATGGCACTGGAGCCAATGCCAATCGTACTGATTTTTGTCTGCGTATGCGGCAATACACGGTATGTGACTTCACCGCCGTCCGCTTTGCCGCCCAGCTGTTTTTCTTCAAAGGCTTCCCGCCGGGACTGGATGCCGCATCCTGTCAGTACCCAGCCAGCGGCGCCAAGGCCTGCTAGTTTCAAAAAATCCCGTCTATTCATGACGTACGTCTCCTTTCTTGTGCCGATGATACCAAGCGGCCGCACCAATCCAAGCCACTGTGCTGACAGCAGCGATACAGCCGCCGCTGCAGGCACCGCAGACGCCGCTGCAAAGAGGAATCGTCTGCTGCAGTACCGGCACCGCTTCCGGCACTGCCGTACTTGCCAAGGAAACAGCCGCAGCGCCTATACCGCTTCCCAATGCTTCTTTATTCATGAGGCATCTCCTTTTTCGTACTGTACGCAATCGCTTGGACAGGACATACATCCCTGCAGGCACCGCAGACAATGCAGCGCTGTCTGTCAATCACCGCTTTTTTCCCGTCCATAGCAATCGTCCGCATCGGGCACGTACGCTGACAGCGTTGGCAGCCTACGCAGCGCTGTGTATCTGCTTTCATCTGCCAAGACCAAGGCAAATACTTGCCCAGTTGATACAACACGCTGCTGAACGCGCCGACGGGACAGAGAAAATTACAAAATCCCCGGCCGCCTTTGGTAAACAGCCCCAACACGACAAACCATAAAACAAATGTCAAGATAAGGGAAATCGAATACACGGGCAGGCGTCCTGTATGCAAAACCGTAATCAGCATATCAAAGACAAAGAAATTGCAGTACGCGCAATGCTCTACAATGCCAACCAGCGGCGTCAAAAAGAATCCTGCCAAAAAGCCGTAGCGAATCGGCGTAATCCGCACGTGATTTGCCCAGTCAATCTGCAGTCTTGACGGCACCAGACGCGACAAAAATTCCGGCAGTGCCCCGGCAGGACACAACTTGCCGCAGTATACCGGGCCAAATAGCAGCGACACGACAGCCAGCAATGCCAAGGCAATGAGGGATACCGGCCCAGCCTGCATGATACTGCCCGTCACCAGCGTATTTAAAGGAATACGAAAACACGGTTCGTGAATGCTGTACATCTGCGTCGGCGGGATAAAAAGGTCTATCAAGCGGGCAAACCCGTCAAAAGGCGCATAAAACAGCATAAATCCAATCCCATAGCCCAGCAGCCGTTTACCGTAATTCGTACATTGTTTCTTCATGAACTTCCTCTTTTCCATGCTTAGTCAAATACCCTTCAAACGTACCTTCTGTCTGAAGCAAATACTTCATGCCACCGATGACGTGGCCAATCGGGATGAAATCGGCAGATGACTCTTCATTGCGGCAAAAGATGACGATATTCTTATGGCGAATATCCATCGCAATATCTCCCGCTTTAGGCTTCATGCCTGTCGTATTTTCTATATCAAATATCCCTTCCGGCAGTCCCGGCAGGATAATATGCTGCCCCTGCCGCTGCAGCGTAATCGCCAGCGGCTGCCGTTCCAAAAATTCCCAAGCAGCCTGTGTATCATACAATCCCAGCACAGCATGCCCGTTTGTAAACGATACATGCCCTTTCGCCGCATAGTGTTCTGCCGTTCCTCGTACACACTGCGTATTACCTTTCGCGCACAATGTCTGCGGACAGGCAGCATATACAGCCATACTCAGCCCCACTAACACCGCTGCGGCTAACATCCAGCATGCTTTTTTACGTAACCTTTGTTTCATACGACACCACCTCCATTGGCACCATACATCTTATTTCTCATGACACGTTCAGTATACCCGCCAGCGTCATATATGTCTAATGCTTATGTTCTTGTTTTAGAAATACAATACAAGCATTTTTACAATTATATGGCAGCCTCCGGTCTTTTCCCAAAAATGCTAAAAGGGCCATTGCCTAGGCAACAGCCCCTTCTGTGTGTATATAACCATTACGTATCAATCGTAATCAATTCATACTGCGGATTACCCATTTTCAAGTCTTTCATAGCCTGCAGCTGATGCAGGCCGTGACGGCTTTCAATTCGTTCTACCAAGTCGTGATTTTCCGAGCTGGGCCGTGCCCATACCAAATCCACGCTGGCCTGGTCAATCGCTAAAATATCTGTCGAAGCCAAGATGCCAATATCCGGAATCGTCGGTTCTGCTGCAGACGTGCCGGCGCAGTCACAGTCTACGGACATGCGCCGCAGTACATTGAGATACACAATATGCTTGCCGAAATAATCTACTGTCGCTTTGGCAGAATCTGCCATCAATTCCATCAAATGTTCCTTGGCTGGCCACGCATTCCAATCTGCCGGCGGCTCACCGGCTACACCATGTACCTGCCGTTTGCCG
>SAMEA104315424__coassemble_632_pt1 | contig 23608 bp, 23 predicted proteins | sample SAMEA104315424__metabat2_low_PE_027 | metagenome-assembled genome bin SAMEA104315424 (sample SAMEA104315424) | gut metagenome | biome: Monkey gut; feature: monkey-associated habitat; material: faeces | place: China | collected 2013
CGATTATGGTCCCTGTTTCTGCACACAAAAAAATCGGCTTGGACGATTTGCTGGAAAACATTTTGGTATTGGCTGAAGTATCTGAATTAAAAGCCAACCCGAACCGCCCGGCGCAGGGGGTTGTCATTGAAGCAAAACTGGATAAAGGCCGCGGTCCTGTAGCTTCCGTATTGATTCAAAAAGGCACGCTCCATGTCGGCGATACGATTATTGTCGGCCCGTGCTTCGGCAAAGTCCGCGCCATGACAAACGAACGCGGCGAACGGGTTAAAAAAGCGGAACCGTCATTCCCAGTAGAAATTTTGGGCTTGAACGATGTACCGGAAGCCGGCGATATTTTGGATGTAACCGATGAAAAAACAGCGCGCAGCGTAGCGGAAAAACGTATGGAAAAGAAACGTTCTTCTGAACTCCACGTCAACGCTAAAGTAACACTGGATGACTTGTTTAACCAAATCCAGCAGGGCGAACTGAAAGAACTGCCGCTGATTGTCAAAGGGGACGTGCAAGGTTCTGTCGAAGCACTGAGCCAGTCACTGCTTGCTATTAAGAGTGATGAAGTTCGTATTTCCATCGTCCATGCTGGCGTCGGTGCGATTACCGAATCCGATATTATGCTGGCATCTGCATCCAATGCAATTATCATTGGCTTCAACGTGCGTCCGGATGCGGCAGCACGCAAAGCGGCAGAACATGAAAATGTGGACATGCGTATGTATCGTGTTATTTACGATGCCATCAATGATGTCGAAGCGGCTATCAAAGGCATGATGGAAAAGAAATACGAAGAAAAGATTATTGGCCGTGCCGAAGTCCGCAAAGTCATTACGACACCGAAAGTAATCGTTGGCGGCTCGTATGTAAAAGAAGGTAAAATTACCAGCACGTCTAAAATCCGCCTGATCCGCAACGGCATTGTCGTTCATGAAGGCGAAATTGACGGCCTGCGCCGCTTTAAAGATGATGTAAAAGAAGTTGCTTCCGGCTATGAATGCGGCATTACGCTGGATAAATATCGCGATATTAAAGAAGGCGATGAAATCGAAGCGTATGAAATGGTCGAAGTAGCACCGGAATAAGTGAGGATAACAGATTATGGGAGAATTACGAGTTCGTAAAATACAAGAATTCATCAAGCAGGAAGTTTCCAACATCCTGCTTCGTGAATTAAAAGATCCCCGTCTGGGTTTTGTTACCGTTACGGATGCGCGGATTACAGGTGATTTGCGCGAAGCAACCGTATACGTCAGTCTCTTTGGCAAACCGGAAGAAAAACAAAATACGATGAAAGCATTAAAAAATGCAACAGGCTATATTCGGATGGAAGTGGGACGGCGTTTAGGCATTCGCTATTCACCGACGATTGAGTTTAAAGAAGATACCTCGTTGGATTATGGCATGAAGATTGATAAAATTCTTCGTGACATCGAAAAGAAGGACTAAAACGTATGAATTCTTCAATACAGGAAATACGCCATATATTAGAACAGTATGACCATATTGCTGTCACAGCGCACGTTAGCCCGGACGGCGATGCCATTGGCAGCACGCTGGCTTTGTATGGATGGCTGCGTGCGCTGCAGAAAGATGTCGTTGTCGTTTTAGATGACGAAGTCGATGAAAAATTCAGCTTCTTGCAGGACTATGATGCCATTCAAAAGCCGGATGCCGTGCAGACAGATGCTTCCTGGCTTACGGTCGTATTGGATGCTACCGACATGAAGCGCATAGGGGCGGCGGCTTCCCTGGCAAAGGGAAAAGTCTTAAATATAGACCACCATATTTCCAATCAGCATTTTGCTGATTGGGAATATATCCGTCCTGATTTTGCTGCAGCCGGCGAAATCTTGACAGACCTTTTTTTGGCATGGAATGTGCCGATAGAAGCTTCCTGGGCTGACGCCCTGTATATGGCTGTAGCGACAGACAGCGGCTTTTTTAAGTTCAGCAATACGACAGGGCACACCCTGCGGATGGCTGCGGCCTTGGTTGATGCCGGCGCGCGTCCGAATCATATTTCTGAACACTTGGAAGCCCGTTCGCTGTCTAAGCTGCAGGCTCTTTCCGAAGTACTGCGGCATATTGAGCTGTTTGGAGACAATACCGTAGCCGGGCTGGCGTTTACGCCGGAACTGCTGCAGTATACAGGAGAACACACAGGCAGCTATATCGATTATGTACGCTGCATTAAGGGCGTAGACGCTGCCTTTACTGTCAAATATATCAGTGAAACAGAAACACGGGTCAGCCTGCGTTCCAAAACAGTCGATGTCAATGCCGTAGCAGCTGTCTTTGGCGGCGGCGGCCATGTGCGGGCAGCAGGCTGTACGATAGCCGCGCCGCTGGACGAAGCAAAAAAAATGGTAGTGAAGGAAATAATAAAAGCGATATGATACACGGAATCGTCAATGTAATAAAACCGACAGGCATGTCGAGTCATGATGTGATTGGACAGCTGCGCCGTATATACCAGATGAAAAAAATAGGTCATGCCGGTACGCTGGATCCATTGGCAGCCGGCGTGCTGCCGGTTTATCTGGGACAGGCCACGAGACTGATTGAATACGGAGACAGCAGCGTCAAGACGTATCATGCAGAATTTGCCTTGGGGTTGGCTACAGATACAGAAGACAGTACCGGTGAAGTAGTCGCGCAGGCACCGGTTCCTGAGCTTAGTTTTGATGCGCTGAATACAGTGGTACAGACCTTTTCCGGTGAGATACAGCAAACGCCGTCGCGGTATTCCGCTATTAATATCAACGGTGTCAAAGCGTACAAACTGGCACGGCAGCATGCGGATTTTACGCTGCCTGTGCGGCACGTTACCATTCATGAAATTCAGCTGCTGGCATATCAGCACGGCAGAGGCGTTTTGGCTGTCACATGTTCCCAAGGGACGTATATTCGTTCCTTGATTCGGGACATAGGAGAAAAGTTGGGTACGCACGCCTGCATGACTTATTTGGTACGGGTGCGGGCTGGCTTATTTGATATATCCCAGGCAGCGACGTTGGAAGAAATTGAACAAAATCCGGCAGCCTATGTACAGCCTGCTGACATGGCTATTCAAGAACTGAAAAAGGCTGTATGCAGCTTGGAAAAATGTACGTTTTTACTGCAGGGACGAGCGGTTCCTTTTGCCGGAAAAGGCTTGGCTGACGGAGCGGTACTGCGCGTATATACACCGGCGCAGCAATTAGCAGGCATTGCGCATTTTGATAAAGAACATCACGTCATTCGTCCTCATAAGATGTTTGCGGATGTATGGTGAGGTGGTAATGAATCATGCAAGTATTCCATTCATTTCAGGAAATAACCGATTGCTGCGGCGCAGTCGTCGCCTTAGGAACATTTGACGGCGTGCATTTGGGGCATCAAATGGTCATGAAAACGGCTATGGAAAAAGCGGCTGAAAAAGGTGTAAAAGCCATGGTCGTCACATTTGGAGCCCATCCGTTTTCCGTTCTTTGTCCGGAAAAAGAACCGGCAAGATTAGCGACAGTAGAACAAAAGGAAGCCTATATTGCAGCCGTCGGCATGGACGGCCTTGTCCTGCTGCCCATGACAAAACATTTGCTCAGGGAATCACCGGAATCATTTTGCCAGCAGCTGCTCCAATACATTCATCCGTCAGCTGTCGTCGTTGGCTCTAATTTTACGTATGGTGCCAAAGCAGCCGGCAATACGGATACATTGAAACAGTTTATGGCAGCATATCATATTCCTGTCTTAGCATTGACCCTGCTGGAACGGCCGGGACGAACGACGCCGATTAGCAGTACGGTTATTCGCAGGCTCGTGCAAATGGGGCATATGGAAACAGCCGAAAAGCTGCTGGGCAGACCGTTTGCCTTGACGGGAGAAGTGGTGCAGGGAGATCATCGCGGCCGGACGATTGGATTTCCTACGGCGAATATGCTGATTCCTGTCAAAATGGCTGTGCCTGCTGACGGTGTCTATATTACCGAATTGGTTTGGGACGGCGTGCGCCATCCCAGCATGACGAACATTGGCAGCAATCCTACCTTTGCCAACCAGTATCGGCGCATAGAAACGCATGTATTGGATTGGCAGGATGACTTATATGGAAAACAAGTCAGCTTGTGTTTTAGAAAACGAATTCGCGGCGAAATCGTATTTGCTTCTGCTGCAGAATTGATGCAGCAAATGAAGCGGGATGAAGCACAAACACGAAAATTTTTCCTTAACGCAAACGATTAACTTTAAACCTTGCAGAAAAATCACGTAATCTGCAAGGTTTTTTTTGATTTTTTTATATTTTTTATAGCCAACATATTGTATTTGTGATATACTTAAAAGCACTCCAATAATTATGACAAAGACTATTGGATGACAGCCATAAAAGAAGAGAAAAAGAATAGGAGTGATATTTTTATGGTAAAGTTTTCAGAAGTAGCAAAAAGTTTACACGCATCTGACATTCGTGAAATTTTGAAAGTCACAGAAAATCCGGAAATTATTTCCTTTGCCGGCGGTTTGCCTGCACCGGAATTGTTCCCTGTAGAAGATATGAAAAAAGTCGACGTGGCTATTTTGGAAAAAGAAGGCCAGCAGGCTTTGCAGTACAGCACGACAGAAGGCTATGTGCCGCTTCGTAAACATATTGCTGAACGTATGAAATCCGCTTTCCAAACGGAATGCAGCTATGAAGATATCATTATTACAGCTGGTTCTCAGCAGGGCTTGTCCTTACTCGGCAATATCTTTTTAAATAAAGATGACATTGTCTTGGTAGAAAGCCCGACATATATGGGTGCTACGACAGCATTTAATGTAAAATTCCCGCAGTTTGTCGAAGTACCGACCGATGATAAAGGCATGATTCCGGAAGAATTAGACAAGATTATTGCTAAATACGGCGACCGCATCCGTTTGATGTACGTTATTCCGGATTTCCAAAATCCGTCCGGTATTACATGGCCGCTGGAACGCCGCCAGGCATTTATGAATATTATTAACCAGCACGACATTCCGGTTATTGAAGACGATCCGTACGGCGAACTTCGCTATGAAGGAAAATCGCTGCCGACATTGAAATCCATGGATAAAAAAGGCAACGTTATTTTCTTTGGTTCGTTCTCCAAGATTCTCATGCCGGGCCTTCGCCTTGGCTGGATGGTCGCAGCACCGGAAATTTTGGAAAAAGCAGTTATGCTGAAACAGACCGTCGATTTACAGTCTTCTTCCTTTGCACAGCGCCAGGTTTCCTATTACATTGATATGTTTGATTTGGATGCGCATGTACAGGAAATCCGCAACTTATACGGCAAACGCCGCACGTTGATGTATGATTCCATGAAAAAATACTTCCCCGAAGGTGTTTCCTTTACCTATCCGGAAGGCGGCTTGTTTACATGGGTTACATTGCCGGAAGGCATGGATGCCAAAGCCATGATGCCGAAAGTTATTGCTAAAAAAGTTGCCTATGTACCGGGCACGGCATTCTATCCGAACGGCGGTCATGCCAACCACTTCCGCCTGAACTATTCCAATATGCCGGAAGAACGCATTGTCGAAGGCATCAAACGCTTAGCCGACGTATTGAAAGAAGAAATTGCTAAATTAAAATAATATGGTTTTTTACGATTCAGACATGTAGTTTTGCATGTCTGAATTTTTTTTAATCACTATAATTACAAAAAGTAAAAATACAATTGATTAAAAGGTATAGAAATGCTATAATAAATATAACATAAAGGTTAAACGTTTTTGGGAAAAACAAAGGAGTGATTGGTAATGAAATATTCAGACCTTGCTATGGATTTAAAAGCCTCTGAGATTCGTGAATTATTAAAATTAACAACCATGCCGCAAGTTATTTCTTTTGCCGGCGGTTTGCCGGCACCGGAACTGTTTCCTACGGAAGAATTAAAGAAAGTCGATGAAGAAGTATTGACGAAAGAAGGCAAGCAGGCCGTACAATACGGTACGACAGAAGGATATTTGCCGCTTCGTGAAAAAATTGCCAAACGGATGAAGCAGGCATTTATGGTTGATTGTTCGGCAGATGAAGTCATGATTACATCCGGCTCACAGCAAGGGCTGTCGCTGCTGGCACAGATTTTCCTGAATAAAGATGATGTCGTACTCGTAGAAAGTCCGACATATCTGGGTGCTATCAACGCGTTTAAACTTTGTGCGCCGCAGTTTGTCGAAGTCCCTACCGATGAAAAAGGTGTTATTCCGGAAGAACTGGAAAAAATATTGGCAGCATATGGGCCGCGCGTACGCATGATGTATGTCATACCGGAATTTCAAAACCCGACCGGCATTACGTGGCCGCTGGAACGCCGCAAACAATTTATGGAAATTATCAATCAGTACGATTTCCCCGTATTAGAAGATGATCCCTACGGCGAATTGCGCTATGACGGAGAAAAAGTTCCTTCGCTGAAATCGATGGACACAAAGGGAAACATCGTATTTTTAGGTTCGTTCTCCAAGATTTTCATGCCGGGTCTTCGAATTGCCTGGATGGTTGCCAAGCCGGAAATTGTTGATAAAATCGTTAAATTAAAACAAGCAGTCGATTTGCAGTCTTCTTCCTTTGCCCAGCGGCAGACATCCTATTATATCGATATGTACGACTTGGATAAACATGTGGAAAAAATTAAGGCACTGTATAAAAAACGCCGTGATTTGATGTGTCAGACGATGAAGGAAGAGTTTCCTAAAGAAATTACTTTTACGTATCCCGAAGGCGGCTTGTTTACGTGGGTCACGCTGCCGGAAGGCATGGATGCCAAGGAAATCATGCCGAAAGTATTGGCAAAAGATGTTGCTTATGTGCCGGGCGGGCCGTTTTATCCCAACGGCGGCAACGCCAACCATTTCCGCCTGAACTATTCCAATATGCCGGAAGAACGCATTGTCGAAGGCATCAAACGGTTGGCTGATGTATTGAAAGAAGAAATGGCCGGTTTGAAATAACCCCTGCATGTTTTATACGTTGCGGAGTCATCATAGGGCTGCAGCAAACGAAGAACGTAGAGTTCATTTTGCTGCAGCCCTTTTACTGCGTAGTTTTACGCGCAGTATTGCCATTCATTTTCTTCTGATTTTCCACCCAAAACGGTATGCGGCATTCCTTTGTTTCTGGGCTTTCATTTCATGAGTATTATGCATGTAAATATACGGAATGAGCATGTTTTAATTGACTTACGTTTATAATCATTGTATTATAATAAGAAGAGAAACATTTTTTACAGTATAAGAAATTCTTCGCAGTGTTCGCAAAACGCATTCGTATCAGGGCGGGCTATGGTTGATACGGTGCGTTTTTTATGTGATACCTGTACATAGCGAGTATATAAAAATCTTCGCTATAGGAGGCGCGTATTGATGACAAATCAGCTTCAACAGTTATGCAGGCAAATACGCAGAGAAACTGTGCAGGCTATTTATTTAGCAGGTTCCGGACATCCTGGCAGTTCCTTATCGGCAGTAGAAATCTTGGTAACGCTGTATTTTACCGATTTGCTGAGCTGTTTTCCTGACGATCCCAAAAATCCGCGGCGGGATAGATTTATTTTATCCAAAGGGCACGCAGCACCTGCCTATTACAGTGTCTTGGCCCATAAAGGCTTTTTCCCCATATCGTGGATAGATACGCTGCGCAAATTGGGCAGTCCGCTGCAGGGACATCCCAATATGGAAAAACTGCCTTGCTTGGACTGCGCTGTTGGCTCGCTGGGGCAGGGATTATCCATTGCCAACGGTATTGCCTTTGCCCTGCAGCGGCGTCATGAAATGCCCCATGTTTTTTGTCTGATTGGGGATGGAGAGCAGCAGGAAGGGCAGATTTGGGAAGCGGCAGCCTTTGCGGCACAGCATCAATTAGACAATGTCTGTCTGATTGTAGACTGCAATGGCATGCAGCTGGTAGATGCGCTGGAAGGCATCAAAAACATGCAGCCTATGGCGGATAAATGGCAAAGTTTTGGTTGGCATGTTATGGAAACGGACGGCCATCATTTGGACAAACTGTATCAAACGTTGGCGGCAGCCAAACAGTATCGCGGTAAGCCGACAGTTGTACTGGCTCATACGATAAAGGGAAAAGGTGTATCGTATATGGAAAATCAGGCAAAATGGCATGGTACAGCTCCCAATGAAGAACAATACCGGGTGGCGATGAAAGAATTATCTCAGGAGGTGCCGCAATGAATCGAGTACCGATGCGCGACGGCTACGGCAAAGCTTTGCTGGAGCTGTGCCGTCTCCACGAAGATGTAGTTGTTTTGGATGCCGATGTAGCCAAATCAACCCGTACGGATTGGGTGCGGCGGAAATATCCGGATAAATACGTCAACGTAGGCATTTCTGAACAAGATTTAGTGGGTACAGCAGCCGGCATGTCGCTGACTGGCTTTGTGCCGTTTATTTCTACATACGGTGTTTTTTTGACAGGACGGGCATGGGGGCAAATCCGCAATACGATTTGCTACAACAACTTAAATGTCAAGCTGGGCGGTGCGCATGCCGGCATTTCTGTCGGACCGGACGGCGCTACGCATCAGGCATTGGAAGATGTCGCGTTGATGCGCGTCATTCCGAATATGACTATTATCGTACCGTGTGACTGGTATGAAACGTATAAAGCGACGCTGGCTGTCTATGATATGACAGGGCCGTCTTACGTGCGTTTTGGCCGCAATCCGGCGCCGGTTGTAACGACGGAGACAACCCCTTTTGTTATCGGCAAAGCGGCTGTATTTCGTGCTGGCAGCGATGTGACTATTTTTGCCAACGGCATCATGGTATACCAAGCTCTGCAGGCAGCTGACATACTGCAGCAGGAAGGCATTTCGGCGGAAATTCTGAATGTGCATACTGTGAAGCCATTGGATATACAGGCTATTGTGACAAGTGCTGCGAAAACCAAGGCTGTTGTTGTCTGCGAAGAACATCAATGTATTGGCGGCTTGGGCAGCGCTGTCTGCGAGGTATTGGCACAGCATTGCTGCGTACCTGTTGAATTAGTCGGCATTCAAGATACGTTTGGTGAATCCGGCATGCCGGATGAGCTGCTGGAAGCGTATGGATTAGATGCGCCGTCGATTGTACAGGCTGTACGAAACGTATTAAAAAGAAAATAGAGAACATAAAAAGAACTATTACAAGAACGGTGAGTCGTCCTGTGATAGTTCTTTTCTTATACCCTGTCCGTTTACGTGCATGGGCTGCAGCAGTACGGTTCGTTTTTTTTACTAAAAGTTTTTCATTGCGGAGGATTAAGACGCTTTTGAAAAGTGAATGACTGCGCGGCTGGGAATCTGCGCAGAAAAAATACCAATGGCCATCAGCAGACAGCCGATGAATTCACGACAGGACATCCATTCACCCAACAGGAGAATGCCGGCTAAGGCACCAAAAATCATTTCAAAGCTGCAAAGCAGCGAAGTTTCTGTTGGCGCCACATGTTTTTGAGCAATGATTTGCAGCGTGTAGCCGACACAGCTGGAAAAAATTCCGCAGTATAGGATAGCCACCGCAGAGGAGGCAATCATAGACAACGTTACCAATTCGCCGTTAAGGCACATGGCAATGCCGTTAAAAAGAGTGCAGGCGATAAACTGCCCAAACGACAGGAAGATGCCCGGATAGGCGGGAGCGAAGCGGCCTATGCATAATATATGACAGCTCCAGAAAAATACGCCGGCTAATTCAAACATATCTCCGACGTTGATGGACGTGCCTGCATCATGAAAGGCCAGTAAATACAGACCGACGACAGCAATCAGACAGCCCAGAATATGGGATAGGCGCAGTGTATTTTTCAGTGCCAACCCGAGCAGGGGGACTGCGACGATGTATAAAGACGTGATGAAACTGGCTTTACCGGCTGTGGTATATATGAGTCCGATTTGCTGGCATGCTGAACCAGCAAATAAAAAGAAACCGACAGCCGAACAAAGCAGGACAAAAGCAGGCGTTTTCATTTGCTGCTTTTGATGCGGCGCAGGGGTATTTTTAAAAAGAAATAATAACGGAATGAGTGCGGCAGAGCTTAAACAAAAGCGCAGCGCATTAAATGTAAAAGGCCCCATGACGTCGGTAACCGTACGCTGTGCGACAAACGCACAGCCCCAAATGAGAGCAGTCAGCAAAAGCATCAAACGATATTTCATAAGAAAACTCCTTTCTATAACAGCGGCACAGTACGTTTTATTATATCATACATAAAAGAAAAAGATACGAAGCAAACCATGAAATACCTGCCGCAGAGAATAACGGCACAAAAAGGCCGGCAGTTGTCTTACCAAAGCAGGCACGAAAATTGCTGCATCGGATACATCGTGATGTGTACAGTAAAGGATGTGTCAACAAAATGTAAAATTTGATTGCTCGGCATTGTCTGTTTGATGTATAATAAAGATAATATCTATTTGGAGGCGAGTATATTGTATACAAAAGCATTGTTGACAGACTTGTATCAGCTGACTATGATACAAGGGCTGTACTTTGAAGGGAAACACGAACAATCCTGCGTGTTTGACCGGTATTATCGAACGAATCCCTTTAAGGGCGGCTATACTGTCGTAGCTGGTTTGGAACATTTAATTGATTATGTCCATAATATTCATTTCAGCGATGACGATATTGCGTACTTAAAGCGGACAGGTATATTCCAAGATGAGTTCTTGGATTATTTGAAGCAAATCACGTTTACAGGAGACATTTATGCGATGCCTGAAGGCACGATTGCCTTTCCGCAGGAAGTGCTGCTGCGCGTTCATACCAAAAAAGCGGAAGCCTTGCTCCTCGAAACGTGCATGTCCATGATTATGAACCATGAAAGTCTGATTGCCACCAAAGCTCGCCGCGTTCGTACTGTTGCAGGCAATGACAACTTAATGGAATTTGGCCTTCGCCGTGCCCAAGGCAAATCTGCCGGCGTATATGGTGCCCGTTCTGCCATGATTGGCGGCTTTAACGGTACCAGCAACGTGCTGGCCGGCGCGAAATTCGGCATGCCTATTTTGGGAACCATGGCTCACAGCTGGGTCATGAGCTTTTCGTCAGAACTGGAAGCATTCCGTGCCTATGCCCGCCAGTATCCCAACAACTTGATTTTGCTTGCTGATACGTATAATACGCTCAAACAAGGGGTACCGGATGCCATTACTATTTTTAAGGAAATGAAAGAAGCAGGCACACTGCCCAAGGCATATGGGATTCGTCTGGACAGCGGTGATTTGGCATATTTGTCCAAAGAAGCCCACAAGATGTTTGCGGCGGCTGGTTTTGGCGATGCGATTATTGCTGCATCCAACGATTTGGACGAAAATCTGATTTCAGAACTGAAATCCCAAGGCTGCTGTATTAATTCCTGGGGCGTAGGAACCAACCTGATTACGGCGAAAGACAGCCCGTCTTTAGGCGGCGTGTTCAAACTGGTCGGACAATACGACGGCGATACGTTTGTACCCAAGATTAAAATGAGTGACAACGCTGAAAAAATTTCCAATCCAGGCATGAAAAATGTCCTTCGTATTTACGACAAAGACCATGGTAAAATGAAGGCAGACATCATTGTTTTGGAAGGTGAAACGATAGATCCGGCAGAAGATCTGCATTTGGTCAGCAACAAAGCACCGTGGCGTTCACGGGTTATCCCCGGCGGCACCTTTACGGTTCGGAAAATGCTGGAACCGATTTTCTTAAAAGGAAAATTGGTATACCAAAAACCGTCTTTAAAAGAAATCATGCGGTATGCTGACGAACAAATCCAGACATTGTGGCCGGAATACCTGCGTCTTGTCAATCCGGAAGAAATGTGGGTACAGCGCAGTACGAAACTATCTGCATTACGGGAAAAAATCTTGAAGGAAGAATCAGCGCATTTCTTCTAACTATTATAAAGAGGAGGCTGTGATAAAATGAGAATTTTGTCACAGCCTTTTGCTATATAGGTTTACGTGTATCGTGCATCGCAGCGCGAGTTGTTTTTTTTTGTTAAACAGAAATTTTTTAAGGGAAGCGTGCGGGCATGACGGGAAAACACGTTATGTGGCAGCCCTTCTTTTTTTGTATGATTGTAGGAGAATAGACGGCACTATGCTATAATAAGCATGAGCTTTTCAAGAAAAAGCATAGAGAAGGTGAACGCATGAAAGGTACGATTATTGGCGACATCATTGGCTCGCCGTATGAATTTGCAGGACAGCCTGTCAAGAGTAAGACCTTTGCCTGGTTTACTCCGGCATGTCATGTGACAGATGATACCGTAACGACACTGGCAGTCGCTGCGGCACTGCAGGAAGGAAAAGAAACGCGGACAGGATATATAGGGCCGCTGCGCCGGCAGCTCAAGCATTGGTGCCGCATGTATCCCGACGCCGGTTTTGGCGCACGGTTTACGCAGTGGTTTTTATCAGATGAAACGGAGCCGTACGGCAGTTATGCCAACGGCGCAGCTATGCGCGTCGCTCCGGCAGCTTGGGTAGGACAGTCACTGGATGAAGTACAGGCATTGGCGGAAATAACAGCGCTTGTAACGCACGATACGGATGAAGCTGTTCAGGGTGCTGTTGCCGTTGCATCGGCAGTCTATTTGGGCCGCATGAAAAAATCCAAGGAAGAAATCCGGGCCTATCTGCAGCAGTATTTTTATCCGCTGACGCAGTCCTTAGACGCTGTCCGTCCGGACTATGCGTTTACATGCCGCACGAAAGACAGTGTGCCCCAGGCTTTGGAAGCATTCTTAGAAAGCACGGATTTTGCCGATGCTATCAATAACGCCGTATCACTGGGCGGAGATACGGATACGCAGGCAGCCATAGCCGGTGCGGTGGCTGAAGCGTATTACGGCGTACCGGACCGGCTGTGGCAGCAGGCCAAGCTGTATTTGCCCAAGCCGCTGCAGCAGGTATGGACTGCCTTTGCGGCTGTATATATGAAAGATACCATCAAGTAACCAGAGAGTATAAAGGGGGAAGTCCTTTTGACAGACAACGATACCAAACAAAACGATACAAAAGCACTGGATGCAAAATATGAAAAACTGCGTCAGATTCTTCAGGAGATGGGGAGCACCGTCATCGGCTTTTCCGGCGGCGTAGACAGCACGTTTTTGACGTATGCAGCCCATGATGTACTGGGCAGCCGCGTGCTGGCAGTCACTGCCGTATCACCGACACTGCCGGGCAGTGAAAAAGAAGATGCCGTATATATGGCACATCAGATAGGCGTACAGCATATGACCGTCCCGACAGCAGAGTTTGACGATCGGGAATTTGTTCAAAATCCGCCGAACCGCTGTTATATCTGCAAAAAAATCCGCTTTTCCGCATTGGTGGAATTGGCACAGCAGAAGGGATACCAGTGGGTCGTAGACGGCGGCAACGTAGACGATTTGGGCGATTATCGTCCGGGAATGAAAGCCATACAGGAATTGTCCCAATTTGTGCGCAGTCCTATGATTGAAGCCGGCCTGCACAAAGCAGATATTCGCGCCTTGTCTAAACGGTTCGGCCTAAAAACGTGGAATAAGCAGAGCGCAGCATGTCTTGCCAGCCGCATTCCGTACGGCACGGCACTGCTGCCGCAGCGTCTGCAGGCTATTGATAAGGCAGAAAGCTGCATTGCGCCGTTTATTCACGGCTCTCTGCGTGTGCGCTATCACGGTGATGTCGCCCGCATCGAAGTCGGCGTGGACGAAATTCCGGCCGTATTGGCCCATCGCGAAGATATTGTCAAAAATCTGCGGCAGTGCGGCTTTACGTATGTCACGCTGGATTTGGGCGGCTACGAAATGGGCAGCCTGAATGAAGTGATTGACACGCAGGGAGGAAAGTAAATTGGCTGTTTCCAAAACGATAAAAGATGAAATGCTGCAGCGGTTCCAAGACCAGTACGGCATCATGAAGCCAGCCCTGCATTATCATACGCCGTTTGAATTGATGATTGCCGTCATCTTGTCAGCCCAATGCACGGACGAACGGGTCAATAAGGTTACGGCAGGTATGTTTCCGGCATACAACACGCCGGAAAAAATGCTGACTTTGGGAATCGAAGGGCTGGAAGAAAAAATCCGCACGTGCGGGCTGTATCACAGCAAAGCAAAAAATATTTTGGCGAACTGTGCCATGTTATGCGAAACCTACCATGGCGAAGTGCCGACGACTTTTGATGAACTGGTCAAACTGCCCGGCGTAGGCCGCAAAACGGCAAACGTGCTGGTCAGTATCTTATTTGACACGCCGGCTATTGCTGTCGATACGCATGTGTTCCGCGTAGCCAACCGGTTGCAGCTGGCAGAAGGCAAAACCCCGCTGGAAGTAGAAAAAGGCCTGCAGCGGGCAATCCCCCAAAAATGGTGGAGCCGGGCGCATCACTGGCTCATCTGGCACGGCCGCCGTGTATGCAAAGCACGCAAGCCGTTGTGCGATCAATGCTTTTTAAGCGATCTTTGTCCCGGTCATGTACATTGACAAATAAATAAAAAATAGGTAAGATAGAAATTGTGTGAGCTGTATTCATTCCAAAAAAATAGTGGGGAGGTTCATTCTATATGGAATTAAAATACGTAAAAGGCAACTATATGGATGAAATCATGTTTGAAGGCAAACCGGTATTATTTACCTTAGAAGGATTAGCTGAAGGCAACGATGCAGAAGCTCGCCGCTATAGTGAAGAAATATGGAATTGGGTATTGGCCCATCGGTCCCGCGTAATGGCACATGCGCCGTTGATTGCGAATTTTAAAAACAAAAAATGGCGGGCTGACGGCGAACGGGAAGTAACGGCAGAAGAAATACGCAGTTATTTAAAACGCATCAATTCGGTATATGTTACCTATAAAGGCGGCTTTGATATTTTTTTTGATACCAATGACGTGTTCCGCGAACGGTCCATTGTCGTAAGCATGGGAAAAAACTTTGTCTTTGAAGGGTTTAAGCTTCTTTGATATATTGTCGAATACAGTCTTATGTGGTAAAATAAGACTAATCTTGACAGTGAGGTGAAAGAGAATGGCAAAACATATCATTACGATTAACACAGAATCGATTCAGAAAACAACACAGCATGCTGGTTGCAGCGAATGCCAGACATCCTGCCAGTCCGCTTGCAAAACATCTTGCACAGTTGGCAACCAGGTCTGCACAAAATAATGAGTAATTGAGGGGACACCCTTTACCGTGAGGTAAAGGGTATTCTTTTTGTATGGAGGAACTATGGCTTATACAATCAAACCGATGATTCATAAATACTGTCAACACGGTACGTATATGCTGCTCGATGTCAACAGCGGCATTATCAACGTAATCGATAAAATTACCTATGATGTCCTAGACGTCTATGACGGCACCAATAAAGATGCCGTATACCGGACATTTGCTGATACATACAGCAAGCAAGAACTTGAAGAAACGCTCGCCGAATTGGACGAACTGATTGCCAAAGAAATGCTCTTTGCGCCGATGGCTGAAAATTTTAAAGTAGTGGCAGAAGAAGAACCGATTATCAAATCGCTTTGCCTGAACATTGCCCATGACTGCAACCTGCGCTGCAAATACTGCTTTGCGTCCCAAGGCGATTATGATACGCACAAACGGGAACTCATGAGTTTTGACGTTGCCAAGCATGCCGTCGATTTGCTCATCAAAAGCACGGAAGGCAAACGGCAGCACTGCGAAATCGACTTCTTTGGCGGCGAACCGCTCATGAACTTTGGCGTTGTCAAACAGACTATTGAATACATTCGCCAGCAGGAAAAGATTCACGACAAAGTATTTAAACTGTCTTTGACGACTAACGGCATGCTCCTCGATCCGGCCAAAGTCAAATACTTGACGGAAAACCACATCAGCCTTATTTTGAGCCTGGACGGCCGGCCGGAAATACACAACCGCATGCGTCCTGATGCAGGCGGCCGTGATTCTTATGATACGTGTGCCAAAAACCAGGTCTATGCGGCAAAACACCGCAACGGCGAAGAATATTACGTCCGCGGCACTTATACCAAATACAACCTGGACTTTACGAAAGATGTCGAACACATGGCAGACCTAGGCTTTGAAGGCCTGTCGATGGAACCGGTAGTAGGCGATGATTTGTCTTATGCCATTACGGAAGACGATTTGCCGCGTATTTTTAAAGAATATGACACATTGGCAGAATTTTATCTCCAGCGCATGGACGAAGGCCGTCCGTTTATTTACTACCACTTCATCATGGACTTGTACCGCGGGCCCTGCATTGCCAAACGGCTGCGCGGCTGCGGCGCCGGCCATGAATACATGTGCGTCGTCCCCAACGGTGACATCTATCCGTGCCATCAATTTGTCGGCCAGGACGAATATGTCATCGGCAACGTCTATGACGGCGTGACCGATACCAAACTGCCTGCCTTGTTCCGGGATATGCATGTCCTCAACAAGCCGATTTGCTGTGACTGCTGGGCCAAATTTTTCTGCAGCGGCGGCTGTCATGCCAACAACATCAAATACGGCGGCAATATTCAGACGCCGTATGATTTGAGCTGCCGCATCCAAAAGAAGCGGATTGAATGCGCTATGTATATTCAGGCAGTACTGGCTATGCGCGGCCAGAAAGCCCGCCTTTTTGGTGATGTTTCACAAGACTGCGAAGGATGCGGCTCGTGTGAATAAGCTGAAAGGTGCCTTGTCTGCCGTCGTCATCCTGTATTTGCTGTATGCTGTCATCAAAGACGGCATGACGCCGTTTTTGATGGTCATCTTGGCGGCAGCTGTCGTCGTTGGTGTCATGCAGCTTTGGATGCACACGGCATCCTATCAAAACTATAAAGAAAAGCAGCGGCGTATGGATAAAAAATAAGCTGTTGCCTGCTGCAAACTGTGTGCGCTTTGCCTGTATAGCTATGGGACGGCGCACCTTTTTGCTGTATCGGGAAGCCTCTGTTTTGACATATAGTTTGGCATATATATAGTTACTTGCATGCAAAGCATAGATGTATAACAAATAACTAAAAATAAAACAATAAAAAAATACCAATAAGGTTGACTTTATGGGACGGTTGGAGTATCCTTAGTGTAGTCAAAAAGTATACTTTAATATTGAGAATCAAGATTAAAGACGTAATATAGGAGTGAATGATGATGAGTGAATTGATTAGAGTGGAAGGCTTGAAAGTCGCCGTCGAAGGAAAAGAAATCCTCAAAGGCTTGGACTTGACCATTAATACAGGGGAAACCCATGTTATCATGGGGTCCAACGGTGCCGGCAAATCGACATTGTTCAATGCGATTATGGGCAACCCAAAATACGTAGTAACCGAAGGCAAGATTTTCTTTGAAGGCAAGGATATTACCCATGCACCGGTCAACGAACGTGCCAAAGCCGGTATTTTTATGGCTTTTCAGGCGCCGATTGCCGTACAGGGGATTTCTGTCGAAAACTTTATCCGCAATGCCAAGAGCACAGTCAGCGGCCAGACGCAGCGTATTATGCCGTTCCGCAAAAAACTGCATAAACAAATGGATCAGCTGAAAATGGATCGTTCCTATGCATCCCGCTACGTCAACGACGGCTTTTCCGGCGGCGAACGCAAAAAAACAGAAATTTTGCAGATGTGCATGCTCGAACCGAAACTGACCATGCTGGATGAAATCGACTCCGGCTTGGACGTCGATGCCGTCCGCATCGTTTCTGAAACAGTATCTCAGTACCACAACGAAACCAATTCTATTTTGGTCATTACGCACCACAGCGAAATTTTGCAGGATTTAAAACCTGATTTTGTCCACGTCCTTATTGACGGCAAAATCGTAAAAACCGGCGATGCATCATTGATTCAGGAAATCGAAGCCAATGGCTATGATGCATTTAAAGAACAGGCTAAATAGGAGGCACGCAACATGGCTGATGAAAAAAAGATAGCCGAAGAAAAGCTGGCTGCAGAAAAAGAAAAAATCGAATCCTTTACGGATTTCGGCAATATGTACAACTTCAAAAAAGATTTTAAATATGCATACAAAACCAATGCAGGCTTGACACCGGATATTGTGCGGGAAATTTCCGAAAAGAAAAATGAACCGCAGTGGATGCTGGATTTCCGCCTCAAGTCACTGGATTTATTCTATAAAATGGACTACCCGGACTGGGGTCCCGATATCAGCGAATTGGATATGGACAACATTGTTACGTATGTCCGCCCAAACGCGCAGATGAAAGCCGACTGGAACGATGTGCCTGAAGACATCAAAGATACTTTCGACCGCTTGGGGATTCCGGAAGCCGAAAAAACATCTCTTTCCGGCGTCGGCGCCCAGTATGACTCCGAAGTGGTGTACCACAGCATTCAGGATGAACTGGTACAGCAGGGCGTCATCTATACGGATTTTGATACGGCACTGAAAAAATACGAAGACATCGTCAAAGCCCATTTTATGAAATTGGTGCCGCCGACAGACCATAAATTTGCGGCACTGCACGGGGCTGTCTGGTCCGGCGGCTCGTATGTATACGTACCGGCAGGCGTAGACGTATCTATTCCGCTGCAAAGCTACTTCCGTCTCAACGCGCCGGGCGCAGGCCAGTTTGAACATACGATGATTATTGTCGAAAAAGGCGCGAAAGTACACTTCATCGAAGGCTGTTCCGCACCGAAATACAATGTAGCCAATCTGCATGCCGGCTGTGTAGAACTGTTTATCGGCGATGACGCTACGCTGACCTATTCGACGATTGAAAACTGGTCCAAAAACATGTACAACCTGAACACCAAACGTGCCATTGTCGGCAAAAACGGCACGATTAACTGGGTCACCGGTTCTTTCGGCTCCCATACGTCCTGCCTGTATCCGATGAGTATTCTTCAGGGAGAAGGCGCGCACTGCGAATTTACAGGCGTTACGTTTGCCGGGAAAGGCCAGTATTTGGATACAGGCTCCAAAGTCGTCCATAACGCGCCCCATACGACAAGCAATATCAACTCCAAATCTATCAGTAAGAGCGGCGGCGTCTGCATTTACCGCGGCAGTGTCGTCATCAATGAAAAAGCCGAAGGCTCCAAAGCCAATGTCAGCTGTGAATCGTTGATGCTCGACGAACAGTCCCAGTCCGATACGATTCCGGCAATCGTCGTCAAAAACGATAATATCGACTTGGGCCATGAAGCATCCATCGGCCGTATTTCCGATGATGCCATTTTCTACCTCATGAGCCGCGGCCTCAGCGAAGATGAAGCCAGAGCCATGCTGGTACGCGGTTTTGTAGAACCGGTTTCCAAAGCTCTGCCGCTTGAATATGCTGTCGAAATGAATAACTTGATTAATCTTGAACTTAAAGGTTCATTGAAATAAGGGAGGAGGAACATGATGGCAACGAAAACAGCAAAAGAACAATACAACCAACTCCCGCGTCCGACGTTTCATTGGATGAAAGCCAACTATTTGGAACTCGATCCGATGCAGGATGCCCCGGTGAAAGCATATAAACCGCAGGAACGCCATACAGGAGATGTCGTCGTTTCATTTGGCAAAGAAACGATGATTCCGGATTTAGGCGATTTTCAGGGTGCCAACCCGGATGCGTTAAAACAGGCACTGACTGCCAGCGATTCTTACTGCCATGTGGATATAGGCGCCCAGCAAAAAGGGGCTGTATGGCTGGTCTATACGGTCAGCGGCGCCATGCCGCAGATTCGCGGCCAGCTGAAAATCACGGCAGGCGCAGGCAGTGACCTTACAGTCTACCTGCTCTTTGACGGCGGTGCCGACAACGGCTTGGTCAACTTCCTTACGTATGTCAAAACCGAAGAAAATGCCCATGTCAAAATCAGCAAAGTACAGCTCCACGACAAAAACGTCCGCCATATCGAACACCGCTATGCCGACGCCGGCAAAGAAAGCACTGTCGATTATGTCAGCGCAGAAGTCGGTGCCAAGACGGCAGTCGTATACTATAAAACAGATTTGATGCATGATGAAAGCAACTTCAACAGCCAGGCCATGTATTTAGGCAACGAAGACCAGGTTGTAGACTTTTCCTACTGGGTACCGACACAGGGCATCAAAACGAATACGGATATTGTAACGACAGGTGCGTTGCTGGATACATCCAAAAAATTCTTCCGCGGCACCATTGATTTCCTGCGCGGCGGCAAAAAAGCTGTCGGCTCCGAATCGGATACATGTATTCTGCTCAGTCCGACTGTCCATTCTATTTCCGTGCCGCTCCTTCTTTGCAAAGAAGATGATGTTGTCGGAAATCACGCATCCAGCGCGGGCCAGATTGACAAAGATAAGCTCTTTTACCTCATGAGCCGCGGCTTTAGCGAAGCCGGCGCCCAGCTTATTATTGTCGAATCCAACATCCGCCCGGTCATTGATGCGATTGGTGATAAAGATTTAGAAAATAAAGCGCTCCAGGCTGTACGTGAAAAAATGCAGTCCTGCCGTCAGAAAGGTGATTGCCATGTTAAATGTACGAAAAGATTTCCCCATCTTGACTAAAGTCCATAATGGACATCAAATCGTTTACTTTGATAATGCCGCAACGACGCAAAAGCCCTATCAGGTCATTCATGCCATCGTAGATTTGCTGGAACATCACAACGGCAATCCACACCGCGGTGCCCACGTCCTCAGCATTGAAGCAGGCGAACTCTACGATGAAGCCCGCGAAGCTGTCCGCCGCTTTATCAATGCCGCATCAACCAAAGAAATCGTCTTTGTGCGCAATACGACAGAAGCCCTCAACTTGATTGCCCGCAGCTATGCCGAACCGCGCCTGAAAAAAGGTGACAAAATTGTCATTCCTATTTCGGAACACCATTCGGATTTGGTCACCTGGCAGCGTGTCTGCCAAAAAACGGGGGCTGTATTGGAATACATGTACCTCGACGAAGAAGGCCATTTTACAGACGAAGATTTGGCTAAGATTGATGACAAAACAAAAATCGTCGCCTTTGCTGCTGTCAGCAACGTCTTTGGCATGAAACGCCCCGTTAAGGAAATCGTTGCCAAAGCCCATGCTGTCGGTGCCATCGCCATCGTCGACGGTGCCCAGTCCACGCCGCATATGAAGACAGACGTACAGGATTTGGATTGTGATTTCTACGCCTTTTCCGGCCATAAAATGTGCGGTTCTGCCAGCACAGGCGTGTTGTACGGCAAAGAAGCCATTCTCGAAGGCATGGAACCGTTCCTCTTGGGCGGCGACATGATTGAATACGTACAGGAACAGTCCACGACATTTAACGAACTGCCCTTCAAGTTTGAAGCCGGCTCGCAGAATGTCGAAGGTGCCGTAGCACTCCATGCAGCCATTGACTACTTGGAAGACTTGGGCATGGACAACATCGAAGCCCACGAAGAAGTGCTGACGCGCCGCTGTCTCGAAGGCATGAAAAAAATTCCGCATATTCACATCATCGGCAGTACAGACCCGGCAGAAAAGACAGGCGTCATTACCTTTACGATTGACGGCGTACATCCTCATGATGCCGCTACGATTTTGGACAGCTACGGTATTGCCATTCGTTCGGGCCATCACTGTGCCCAGCCTTTAGGCGCTCATCTCCACGTAGAAGCTTCCAACCGTGCCAGCTTCTATATTTACAACACGATAGAAGAAGTCGATTACTTCCTGCAGAAACTGCCGCTCGTTCGCAAACAGATGGGCTATAAAGACTAAGGAGTGTACGAAACATGGAAAACATGAATGAATTGTATTCGGATATTATTTTGGAACACAATCAGTGTCAGGAAAATAAACATCCGCTGGAACATGCCAACTTGCAGGAACACGGCCACAACCCCAGCTGCGGCGACGATATTACCCTGCAGGCAGATATTCAGGACGGCGTCATCAAAGACGCTGCCTATACGGGTCACGGCTGTGCCATCAGCCAGGCATCTGCCGACATCATGATTGACCTCATCAAAGGCAAAAAAGTAGAAGAAGCCCTGCGGCTGGTCAATCTCTTCCTCGATATGATCAAACGGGAAGTAACAGATGATGACGAACTGGAAGATTTGGAAGATGCCATTGCTCTCAAAAACATTTCCAACATGCCGGCTCGTGTCAAATGCGCCGTCTTGGCATGGCATACCCTGAAAGATGCCATTGAACGGGACAAAGACAAATAAATAGAATGTATATCTTAGGATAGACACACATGCTCCCTGCTGTGCAGACAGGAATACAACCGTTCCCGTGTGCGCTGGCAGGGAGCATCTTGCGTTTTCTCCTGCTGGGAAACGGGGGAACAGGGTGCTGCAATTCTTTCTGCCTCAGTCCTCGCTGCGGGACTCTTGACTTAGAGCACAATCCAAGTGTTATAATAAAAACAGTCTTGAGAATATCCATATGATAGTATATGTAGGAGGAAAACATGGAAAAAGCAAAAGTATATTTCACGGACTTTCGTTGTAAAGTCGGTACGAATAATGTTATGAAACTGCAGAAGCTCTGCAAAAAAGCAGGTATTGCCAATATCGATTTTGAAGGAAAATTCGTTGCCATCAAAATGCACTTTGGCGAATTGGGTTGTTTGGCATCGCTGCGCCCGCAGTATGTCAAAGGCGTCGCTGATTTGGTCAAAGAATTGGGCGGCAAACCCTTCCTGACGGACTGCAACACGCTCTATCCGGGCAGCCGCAAACATGCGTTGGAACACATGGACTGCGCCAACATCAACGGCTATAATACCGTAACGACAGGCTGTCAGATTATCATTGCCGACGGTCTGCGCGGCACAGACGAAGTAGAAGTACCGGTCAAAAACGGCGAATACGTCAAAAACGCCAAAATCGGCAGAGCTGTCATGGATGCCGATGTCTTCATCAGCTTGGCTCATTTCAAAGGCCATGAAATGACAGGCTTTGGCGGCGCTGTCAAAAACATTGGCATGGGCTGCGGCAGCCGTGCCGGCAAAATGGAACAGCATTCGTCAGGCAAACCGGCTGTCGATACAGACAAATGCAAAGGATGCCGCCGCTGTGCATCGGAATGCGGCTCTGATGCCATTACCTATGAAGACAACGTAGCCCATATCCATGAAGATATATGCAAAGGATGCGGCCGCTGCATCGGTGCCTGCGCTTTTGATGCTATCCACACCGTTCAGTGGGATGCCAGCGAAAAATTAGATTACAAAATGGCAGAATATGCCCAGGCTGTCTGTCAGGACCGTCCCTGCTTCCACATCAACCTGGTCATGGATATTTCGCCAAACTGCGACTGCCACGGCGAAAACGATGCGCCCATTCTGCCGAACATCGGCATGTTTGCTTCCTTCGACCCGGTCGCATTGGACCAAGCCTGCGTCGATGCCTGCATGAAAGCCACGCCGCTGCCAAACAGCCAGCTGGCAGACCACTTGGCACAGCCCGATTGGCATCACCATCACGATCACTTCCTCGACAGCAACCCCAATGTCAACTGGGAAGCTACCCTGCGCCACGGTGAAAAAATCGGCTTAGGGACGAGGGAATATGAACTGATTACAGTTAAATAGTATATATAGTATAGAATCTGCTCTATGATGTTTTTCATGGAGCAGATTTTTTGTTTTGTAAACTTGCCGTTTACATATGCTGTTGTTCATTCTTTTTCGTGCCGCCGAAAAAGAACGAACCAAGAAAAAGGCGGCCGC
>SAMEA104315424__coassemble_835_pt1 | contig 17446 bp, 20 predicted proteins | sample SAMEA104315424__metabat2_low_PE_027 | metagenome-assembled genome bin SAMEA104315424 (sample SAMEA104315424) | gut metagenome | biome: Monkey gut; feature: monkey-associated habitat; material: faeces | place: China | collected 2013
CGCGTCCCATGGCATACTGGTGTCCTTTGTTGGCCAGCGGATATATGTCGTATGCCGGTTCTTCATAGGGATGCGCCGCCAGCATGGCCTGCAGGACACGAGAAAGCAAAGACTGCGGCACAATAGTTTCAATACGTTCTTCCGGCGTTGTTTCTACTGTACCAACCGTACCGATAAACGGATGTGTACCTTCGTGCGGCTTAAACCGTCCTTCACCGACTGCCGTAAAGGAACAATCGCTATAGTTGCCAATATAGCCGGCGCCGCTTTGTGCCAGCGCCTGCCGTACGGCATCACCATGGCTGGCCGGTACGTACACTGTCAGTTTATACAGGGAATCTTCCTGAACCGGAATCAGCCCCGTAAGATGCTGCAGTCCCAGACACTGCGCCAAGACATCATTGACGCCGCCATCGGCACTGTCGAGATTGGTATGGGCACTGTATACGGAAATATGATGCGCCAATAATTTTTGGTACATTTCACCATCGTATGTATCGGTACGCAGTGCTTTTAAGCCATCAAAAATAACTGGATGATGGCTGACAATCAGGTTGACATCATGGGCAATGGCATAATCTACCGTTCCCATCATGACATCCAAAGTAACCATGACGTTGTCTGCGGGTTCATTCGGATTGCCAATCAAGAACCCCGGATTATCCCATGATTCTTTGAGGGATAGCGGAGCCCATGTTTTCAATACTTGGACGATTTCTCCTACTGTAGTTGACATTTTTTATCCTCCCAAGATGTGATTTCATCTTCTAATGCTTGAATCTGCTGGGATTTGTCTTCATGGCTTTTTCGCAGGCCCTGGCAAATCCGTGTTTTTTTGTCGATAAGCATGTCTATTTTTCGAGCCAGCAAGGGATCTTTTCGCTGCCAATTCACCGGCCCGATGTCGTACAGCCAGGAAGGCAGCAAATCTGCTTTACCCGGAACAGCCCGCATCATTTCATAAAACCGTCCGTCATCGATAAGCAGCGTTTCTTCCTCAATGTGCCAGCCCTGCTCATAAATAAACCGCCGCAGTGCCCCGGCATCGCTTTGCGGCTGCAGGATAAGAAACTGCATCTGTCGCCATACTTGGGGAGACGCCTGCAAAATCTTAACCATCAGCGGACCGCCCATGCCGCAAATCACAGCACCGTCTACTTCACCTGGTGTAAGGCAAGTCAATCCATCTCCCAGCCGGCAGTCAATCACATCGGTCAGTCCGGCACCCTGTACGTGAGCTGTCGCAGCCTGCAGCGGACCGGGAACAATATCTGCAGCAACAGCCCGTGGAACGATACCCTTTTCACACGCATATACGGGCAAATACCCATGATCTGTGCCAATATCGGCAATCGTCCTGCCCTGCGGAATCAATGAGGCCGCTGCCAGCAGCCGCCCTGTCAAAATCATATATACACATCCTTTATACCGTACTTTGATACTATCCGTATTATACCATATATCAGCGATTCTGGTTAGTCATGCCAACACACCGCTGCCTTTGCAATGCATCGGCAAAAACAGCCGAGACACCATGTACGGCATATGGCAAAGGGACTTGCCGAGCCATTAGTACTATATACTGCAGGCAGCAAGTCCCTTTCTTGTTTAAATTTCAAAGCATCGTATACATGTCAACCGCATTCAGCCTTACGTCACACGCTAACGGCTTTACTTCACACCTGCCAGTTTTGCCGGATCCATGGCTGCATCATATTGTTCCGCCGTGACCAGACCGGTCTGCAGTGCCGATTCTTTCAGCGTCAGTCCTTCTTTGGCAGCTTTCTTGGCAATCATGCAGGCGTTGTCATAGCCAATGAGCGGTACCAGACCAGTTACCAAAATCAAAGACTGATGCAGATTGCGGTCAATATTGGCTAAATTGGGTCGAATGCCGACGACGCAGTGCTTGCGGAATGAATCCATGACATCACTAAGCAGGCGAATCGACTGCACAAGGTTGTACGCCATAACCGGCATAAATACGTTCAATTCAAAATTACCCTGGCTGGCGGCAATGCCCATTGTCGCATCGTTGCCCATTACCTGCACGGCCACCATCGTCACGGCTTCACATTGGGTAGGATTTACTTTGGAAGGCATAATGGAACTGCCCGGTTCGTTTTCCGGAATCGTAATTTCACCAATACCGCAGCGCGGCCCCGATGCCAGCCAGCGGACGTCATTGGCAATTTTCATTAAATCGCATGCCAGTGCTTTCAGCATGCCGTGGACAACAGTCAGTTCATCTTTACTGGTCAGCGACTGGAATTTATTCGGTGCCGTGTGGAATGTTTCTCCTGTCAAGCGGCTGACCGTTTCGGCAAACTTTACGTCGTAGCCTGCCGGACAGTTAATTCCTGTCCCGACTGCCGTACCGCCCATAGCCAAATCACGAAGAAAATCCAAGCCCTGGGTCAGCATTTCTTTGTTGCGGGCAATCATCCGCGCCCAGCCGCTGAATTCCTGCCCCAACGTAAGCGGTGTCGCATCCTGCAAATGGGTACGGCCGATTTTGACAATCGACGCATAGGCATGGGCTTTTTCGTCCAGTGCGGCATACAGCGCATCCATAGCCGGGAATAATTGTTGTTTGATGAGCAGTACACCTGCCATATATAAGCCTGTCGGGAACGTATCGTTGGAACTTTGCGAGTGATTGACATGGTCGTTGGGATGAACAAACAGTTTTTTCCCCTGGGCCTGCAAAATCTGCATGGCCCGATGCGCTACGACTTCGTTGACATTCATGTTAAACTGCGTTCCGCTGCCGGTCATCCAAACAGCCAGCGGGAAATTATCGTCCAGTTTTCCTGCCAGTATATCATCACACGCCTGGGCAATGGCATCGGCACGATCTCCATCGACGACACCCAATTCTTTATTGACCATGGCAGCTGCTTTTTTTAAATACGCAAACACTGTGACCATGGCATGCGGAATTTTTTCCGTGCCGATTTGGAAATTTTCAAAGCTGCGCTGTGTCTGGGCTCCCCAAAGCTTATCAACCGGTACTTGTATTTCTCCCATAGAATCTTTTTCAATACGATAGTCCATTTTCTTCTCCTCGATTAAAAATAAAGCAGCAGTCCTCTTGTCGGATGAACTACTGCCTTATCGTATTTTTGTCATACTAATTTACTATATATGTTGTAAATGTTTCAGCCCTTTGGCACCAATATCACTGCGAACCTGCTGCCCGCCAAAATGAATGGCATGCACATTTTTATAGGCTTTGCTGATGGCTTCCTGCAGCGTCGGTGCTACCGCCGTTACGCCGAGAACACGGCCGCCGTTCGTGACATAGCTGCCGTCTTTCTTGGCTGTGCCGGAATGGAAAACCATGGCATCTTGGTCCAATGCATCCAATCCTTCGATGACATCGCCTTTATGGGATGATGCCGGATACCCGGCAGATGCCATAATGACACAGCAAGCCGAAGCCGGTTTCCACTGTACCATATCCGGACGGAGATTTCCCTGCGTGCAGGCATACATAATTTCTGCCAAATCACTGTCCAGCAGCGGCAGGACAGCCTGGGTTTCAGGATCGCCAAAGCGGCAGTTGAATTCTACGACTTTCGGGCCTTTGGCAGTAATCATCAAACCAGCATACAAGCAGCCTTGATACGTAATGCCTTCTTGGCGCAGCCCTTCAATCGTCGGACGCAGAATCGTGTCTTCTACTTCTTTGACCAATGCCGGCGTCATGACCGGAGCCGGGGCATATGCGCCCATGCCGCCTGTATTCGGGCCTTCATCGTTATCAAAAATCCGTTTATGGTCCTGTGCGGAAATCATCGGGACAATCGTCTTGCCGTCCACAAATGTCAGCAAGCTGGCTTCTTCGCCTACCATGCATTCTTCCACGACGATGCGGCCGCCGGAAGCGCCAAAGATATGATCTTCCATCATGGCATTAACGGCATCAATCGCTTCTTCTTCTGTCTGGGCAACGACAACGCCCTTGCCGGCTGCCAAACCGTCTGCCTTGACGACAATCGGCGCACCTTGTTCATGAATATACTGTTTAGCCGCTTCTCCATCTGTAAATGACGCATAGGCAGCCGTCGGTACATGGTATTTTTTCATGAGATTCTTGGCAAATACTTTGGAGCCTTCCATTTGTGCCGCTGCTTTATTCGGTCCAAATACAGCCAGACCTTTGGCTTGGCAAATGTCTGCCAGCCCTTCTGTCAGCGGTACTTCCGGACCGACGACGATCATGTCGATACCTTCCTGCACACAGTAGTTGGCAATACCTTCCAAATCAGAAAGAGGCATGCTGACACACGTCGCGATTTCTGCCATAGCGGCACTGCCGGGAATAGCATATAATTTTTCTACATTCAAACTTTGGGAAAGTTTCCAAGCCAGCGTATGTTCACGGCCGCCGCCGCCGATTACTGCTACTTTCATTGCCCTTATTCCCCTTTCTTGACCTGCTGTGCCAAGTACGCAGCAATAGCCGTATCATATACAGCCGTATGATGGAATGCTTCTTGAGCTAATTCCAACCGATACTGATCCGTAAATTCGCCGTCTTTCTGTAAGATAGAGATAATTTCATCGTATTTGGCAGGATTGGTGACAATAGCGACATATTTATTGTTTTTAGCAGAGGCACGAACCATGCAGGGGCCGCCAATATCAATGTTTTCGATAGCTTCAGCCAATGTGACATCCGGTTTGGCAATGGTCTGCTGGAACGGATACAAGTTGACGACGACTAAATCAATCGGCGTAATATCATGTTCTTTCATAGCTTTGACATGTTCCGGATTATCACGGACAGCCAGGATAGCACCGTGAATTTTGGGATTCAGTGTTTTGACGCGGCCATCCATCATTTCCGGAAAACCTGTAACATCCTGTACGGCCATGACGGGAACGCCTGCTTCTTTCAGAGTCCGCATCGTGCCGCCGGTGGAAATAATTTCAATACCCATATCGGCTAAGGCTTTCCCTAATTTCACAACACCGGTTTTATCAGATACACTAATCAACGCGCGTTTAACTTTCATGACAATTCCTCCTTATTCCTGCGTACCTTTGACAACATTGCCGTCAATGGTCAGTTTATCATCACAAAACAGCGATACTGCTTTGACAAACGTCGGATGTTCTTTGGTCAGAATCCGAGCTGCCAGCGTATCTTCTGTATCATCTTCCAATACAGGTACGGCAGACTGCAGAATAATCGGGCCGGCATCCATGTCCGGTACGACAAAATGGACCGTGCAGCCGGCGATTTTGACACCAGCTGCCACTGCCTGTCCCTGGGCATGCAAGCCGCGGAAAGACGGCAGCAAAGCCGGATGGATATTGATGATTTTATGTTCATAATGTGAAATAAAATCACTGCTCAGCAAACGCATAAAGCCAGCCAGGCAGATAACGTCCGCTTTGTACGGCGCGATTTCTTTGAGAATATAAGCTTCAAATGCTGCTTTAGAGTCAAACTGTTTGCGGTCTGCCAAAATAACCGGCACGCCCCATTCTTTGGCTCTGTCCATGACAGGAGCTCCCGGAATATCGCAAACCAGTGCTTTGACTTGTGCATGGATGATTCCTGCTTCTACCGCTTCATGCAGCGCTACGGCATTAGAGCCACGGCCTGAAGCGAAGATAACCATATTTTTTTTAGGCATTGAAAACGCCCCCCTGCAGCGTAACAGGCACATCCGAGTTGACAACTTTGCCAATTACATAGGCTTTTTCATTGCGGTCAGCCAAGTTCTGCAACACTGCATCGGCATCCTTGGCATCAACAATCATAATCATGCCGATTCCCATGTTGAATGTGCGGTACATTTCTTTTTTATCGACATTGCCCCATTTTTGCAGCAGGCCGAAAATAGGAAGCTGCGGCCATGCCGTTACATCGATTTCCACGCCTGTGTCGTCCGGAAGCACGCGGGGAATATTTTCATAAAAACCGCCGCCTGTAATATGGACCATGCCTTTGACATCAAAATTCTGAATAATCGGCAGGCACGGCTTTGGATACAAACGTGTCGGTGTCAAGAGGCATTCTCCGATTGTCATGCCCAATTCATCAACATACTGGTCAAGTTTCATCTTCTGGCGTTCCAAAACGATTTTGCGTACCAACGAGAAGCCATTGGAATGCACGCCTGTAGAAGGCAGACCGATAAGCACGTCACCGGCTTTGATATGTTCACCCGTAATGACGCGGTCCCGATCGACGATGCCTACGCCGAAACCAGCGAGGTCATAATCGTCTTTGGCATAGAATCCAGCCATTTCAGCTGTTTCACCGCCGAGAAGAGCACAGCCTGATTCTTTGCAGGCATTGGCAACGCCTTTGACAATAGTGGCTACTTGTACAGGGTCTAATTTGCCAACAGCAATGTAATCCAAGAAAAAGAGCGGTTCTGCCCCTTGGACAAGTACGTCATTGATAGACATGGCAACGCAGTCCTGGCCAACGGTGTCATGTTTGCCCATCATGATAGCCAGGCGGAGCTTAGTGCCTACGCCGTCGGTGCCGCTAACGAGAATCGGCTTTTTGAGCTTGCTGTTCATCAAAGAAAACAAGCCGCCAAAACCGCCCAGATCGCCCAGTACTTCCGGACGGTATGTGGCTTTGACAGAATCTTTCATCAATTCTACGGCTTTATTGCCTGCATCAATATCTACACCTGCATCGGCGTATGTTAATCCTTTATTTGTTTCGTTCGAGAGCATATTTTTCTCCTTCTTCATTGGACTTAGGAATATCGGTAGGATAATCATTATTAAAGCATGCTAAACACATGTCTTCTTTAGGAATATGTTCCACTGCGCGGTTCAACCCGTCTATGGTAATGAAGTGAAGCTTATCGACACCAATGTACTTTTGAATTTGTTCTACACTCAGTGTAGAAGCAATCAGTTCTTTACGGACAGACGTATCAATGCCGTAGAAGCAAGGATACATAATCGGCGGTGCTGATACGCACATATATACTTCTTTTGCCCCGGCTTCCCGCAGCAGCTTACAGATAATGCCGCTTGTCGTACCGCGAACGATAGAATCATCGACCATGACAATGCGTTTGCCCTTAACGACCGATTTTACAACGTTCAGCTTCATGCGCACAGCTAATTCACGTTGTTTCTGGTTTGGCTTAATAAAGGTACGTCCCATATAGCGGTTTTTGATGAGGCCGTGTTTAAACGGAATGCCGGATGCAAGTGAGTAGCCAATCGCTGCCGTATTGCCGCTGTCCGGTACAGAAATGACGAGGTCTGCATCATACTGTGTTTCGTTCCACATTTCCCGTCCCATATTCAAGCGGGCCTGATATACGTCCTGGCCGTCAATGACACTGTCCGGACGGGCAAAATAGATATATTCAAAGGAACAGATTTGCTTGCGGTCCGCTTTGGCATATATCGTCGATTTCACGCCGCCTTCGCCGATTTCCACAAATTCACCGGGAAGAACGTCACGGACAAATGTCGCGCCAATCGCATCAAGTGCACAGGTTTCAGAAGCTAGTACCCAGCCGCCGTTTTCCGTGCGGCCTATACAAAGAGGACGGAATCCATACGGGTCACGAACGCCGTATAATTTGTCCCGGGTCATCAGCACCAGTGAGTACGCCCCTTTGATACGGTTCATGCTTTCCATAATGCGTTCTTCCATCGTTTCTTTATGGCTGCGGCTGATTAAATTGACAATAATTTCACTGTCCATCGTCGTTTGGAACGTCGCGCCGCCGCGGTCCAGTTCTTCACGCAGTATCCGTGTATTGGTCAGATTGCCGTTATGTGCCAAAGCCAGCTGGCCCATCGGCGTGTATACAGCCAACGGCTGAATATTGCGGGGGTTATTAGACCCGGTTGTCGAATACCGGACGTGGCCGATGCCAATGGGGCCGCCTTCTTCTTCCGGTACGCCGTCTGCAAAGACCGTGCTGATCAGTCCCATTCCCCGATAGGTATGAATATCACTGCCATCAGTCAGTGCGATACCGCCGCTTTCCTGACCGCGGTGCTGCAATGCAAAAAGGCCCCAATAGATATAACGGGGAATATCTAACGTCTTATCATAAATACCTAATACGCCGCATTCTTCATGCTGCTTATCCCAAATCGGATCGTAAAACATGAAAACCTCCTATAAATTGAAAAATATACGTGCCATTACATGTTTTGTACAGTTTCCTGCAACTTGCGGTTCTTTTCCATAACTTGAGCTGCCATGTCTTCACGATATTTCTTGTACTTGGCGGCCAAGGCCGGGTCGCTGACGGCACCAATCTGAATGGCCAGTAAAGCTGCGTTTTTAGAGCCGTTGATTGCCATGGTCGCAACAGGCATGCCAGACGGCATCTGTACGATGGCCAGCAGTGCATCCATGCCTTTCAGGCTGCCGCTTTCCAAAGGAACACCAATGACAGGCAGCGTCGTGTAGCTGGCAATGACGCCCGGCAAATGTGCTGCCATGCCGGCGCCGGCAATAATGACGCTGATGCCGCGGCTTTCTGCGCCGGCAACAAATTCTCGAACAGCTGTCGGTGTACGGTGCGCTGATGCCAATAATACTTCGTATTCTACACCAAATTCTTTGAAAATATCCAACGCTTTTTTCATGACGGGAAAATCTGAATCGCTCCCCATTACCAAACTGACCTTCAAAAGAGACCCCTCCTTAGAATAAGTAAAACCCAAAAGCGAGACATTCCTCACCTTTGGGTTTATTCATTTAGACGCACTGATTGCACTGCAGTTTACAAACCATTTTTTTCTAGTCCATAAAGCAATGTTCATAGTACATCTCCTTATTGATGTAAGACTATACTCATATATGCATCCGTATACAGTCATATACAGTCCATATATTAAATACAAGTAAATTCTATCAAAAACACGTATACGTGTCAATCGTTAATCTTGCCAACGATGTCACTAATATGAGAAATTCCCATCTGCTGGCAGTATTGATCCATACCGGCCGCAATTTCTTCTACAGCACGCGGGTTGACAAAGTTATAGGCACCGACAGCTACGGCACTGGCACCTGCCAGCATAAATTCAATCGCATCCTGCCAAGAAGCAATGCCGCCAAGACCTAATACAGGAATTTGGACAGCTTGTGCCGTCTGCCAAACCATACGCAAAGCAACCGGCTTTACTGCCGGGCCGGACAAGCCTCCCGTAATATTGCCCAACAGCGGCTTTTGCGTATAAATATCAATGGCCATGCCCGTCAAGGTATTGATTAACGACACGGCATCCGCCCCGGCTGCTTCAACAGCTTTCGCCATGACGGTAATATCCGTAACATTCGGAGACAGCTTCATAATGACCGGCTTGGATGTATGATCTTTGACGCTACGCGTAACAGCAGCGGCAGCTTCCGGTTTCGTACCAAAAACAATGCCCCCTTCTTTGACGTTTGGACAAGAAATATTGACTTCCAACGCAGCTACGCCGTCTACATCCAGCTTAGCAGCCAATTCGCCGTATTCTTCTGCTGTGCCGGCAGAAATGTTGACGATAAGAGGCGTTGGATGCTGGCTGACTTTGGGCAGAATATCTTTTTTAAACGCATCGACGCCGGGATTTTCCAGCCCGATGCAGTTGAGCATGCCGGATGGCGTTTCTGCCACACGCACGCCGGGGTTGCCTGCCCGCGGCAAAGGCGTAATGCCCTTAGAAATAATGGCGCCGATGTTGTCTATATCCAAAAAGTCAGCATATTCCAAGCCAAAGCCAAAGGTGCCGGATGCCCCCATTACTGGTGTTTTCATCGAAATGCCGGCAAAGTTTACAGCCATACGATTGGTATTCATTAGAAGACCTCCTTAGATGAAAATACAGGACCGTCTGCGCAGACTTTGTACCGCTTGCCGCTTACTTTGCTTTCAAACGTACAGCCCAGACAAACACCGATACCGCAGGCCATGCGTTTTTCCATAGATACTTCACAGGCAATGCCTGCTTTTTCTGACGCTTCGGCAATCGTTTTCATCATGACCGTCGGACCGCACGTAGATACACGGTCGATTGCATTTTCCGAAAAGATGGTTGGCAGTGCCTGCACGGCAAATCCTTTCATGCCCAATGAACCATCATCTGTCGTAACATAAATCTTGTCGGCATATGGTTCAAAAAACTTCGTCCAAAATGTTTCAGACGCCGTCTTGCCGCCGACCAGTACGACAGGCTTATCTAAGGTCTTAGCCAAAAAAATAAGGGGGGCCAAGCCTACGCCGCCGCCGACAAGCAGTGCTTTGCCGGGAGTTGTCGTAAACACGCCTTCACCAAGGGGGCCTTCAACGCTGATCGTTTCACCTATCTTCATAGCAGCCATTTCATGCGTACCCTTACCAACCAGCCGGTAAATAATCGTTACTGTACCGTTTGTCGTATCAGCATCGACAATACCAAAGGGGCGGCGCAGAAACGTCTTTCCTGCTGTTTTCTGTACATTCACAAACTGACCGGGTTTTGCTTCTGCTGCAATCTGCGGTGCATGAAAAACCATTTTCCAGACTTCTGGAATAATCGCTTCATTGCTTACAACAGCAGCTTCTTCTAAAAATTTTTTCACCTGTTCTCCATCCTTCCCTTTCCTATTCTGAGAGTATTGTACCATATTTTATGCTATAAATGCATGTATCTGCACGCATAAATCGATGTCGTACCCAAAAACAGGCACGATCATGACGCATTCAACTGCTTCAGCCCATTACATACGCCGCCAACAACGCCTGAATCTTGTAAATATTGGTATCTGTACTGAATTTTTGCGTAATCGCTTCCGGCCCCATGCCATTGACCCATATTTTTAACTCCGCATCCAAATCAAAATTACCGGCCGACTCTACAGCAAAATGGGTAATATTGTGATACGGAATGGAATGATACTCGACTTTCTTGCCGGTCATGCCCTGCACGTTGACGATAATCAAGCGGCAGTTGGTAAAAATCCACATATCCCGAATAATTTTATAAGCTTGATTAATTCTTTCGCCCCGCATGAGCATGGGCGAATATTTTTCCCGTACTTCTTCCGCATCAATTTCACTGGCATTGCCCATCAGTCCATTAAAAAATCCCATAGGTACTCACTCCTTTTGCGCGTCTATGCCATGCCGCCGTGCGCCCAAACGGCTCTGAATACGGCAGCAGCTGCAATGTATTGAATAGTTTTATTATATCATATGCGTCGCCGTTCCCCTATTCTCCTGCAAAAGAATAGTACCTCTTGGCACGCTGTCTTTGTATTATTGACTTTGGGTTCAGTCCCATAGGAGCTGCCATTATAACACAGCCCTAACATGCAGCAGAGCCGTCGTTTTTGTGCGGCGGCTCTGTATCAATTATAGCTATATATAGTTATATTATTTTTTTAGTTTCTTCAATTCTTCTTCTAGTGCAGGCAGTGCTTCAAATAAATCACCGACAATGCCATAATGGGCAAATTGGAAAATGGGTGCATCCGGGTCTTTGTTGACAGCAATAATAAGTTCTGCATCCTGAATACCCAATTTATGTTGAATCGCTCCGGAAATGCCAAACGCTATATAAATTTTAGGAGCTATTTTTTTGCCGGTAATGCCAATTTGAATATCATGCGCTGCCCAGCCATTATCTACCAGTGGTTTGGAAACGCCAAAAGCGGCACCAATAGATGCTGCAAAGGCCTGAACTTTCTGCATCCCCGCTTCATCGCCGACACCACGGCCAGCGCCTACGATGATTTCTGCGTGTTCCAAGTTGACGTCCAACGCTTCCGGCGGCAATGATTCAACATGCGTTATTTGGTAAGATGATGCAATGTCGCTGCCTGCCACCGTTTCTGTCACAATCTCTCCCTGACGGCTCGCATCGGGTGCATTGCCGCGGAAAATTTTATCACTGACTGTCGCCAGCTGCGGCCGTGTCGTCGTTTGAATTTTTACAAATACTTTGCCCGTATATGCCGGGCGAATCCATGTCAATGTGTCGTCTTCGCCTTCATACGATACGTCGATGCAGTCTGCTACTAAGCCTACATTCATGGCGGCAGACAAACGGCCGCCTAAATCACGGCCATCATTCGATGCACCGATTAAAATAACGTTCGGCATGTATTTTTTCGCTAAGGCTGCCAGCACATGCGTATAGCGAACTGCATCAAACGCTGTCAGTTCTGACTGCGGCACGATAATCGCGCCGTCTGCGCCATACGAAACAGCTGTTTTAGCAATCGGTTCTGCATCTTTTCCCAAAACAACAGCTGCTAAGGAAGTATGACGCATATCGGCCAATTCTCGTCCCTTTCCCAATAACTCTATACTGACCGGACTTAACGTACCGTTTACGATTTCACAGTATACCCAAATCGCGTTATTCCATTCCATGATGTCATCCCTCCTTATATCAGCTTTTTCGTTTTCAAATCAACCAGCAACTGATGTACTGCATCTGCTGCAGTCGCACCGTCTATCATGATGCCCGTCGGATGCGGCTGCGGTGCAAACAGTTCCGTAACTCTCGTTGCCGAACCAGCTGTGCCGACATCCTGCGGTGTCAATCCTAAATCTTCCAAACGCATTACTGTAAATACAGCTTTTTTGGCTTTCATGGACCCGCGCAGTTTAGGTGCCCGCGGCGTATTCATTGTTTCCATGACCGAGCATACTGCCGGTAAGGATACCGTTACTGTTTCCAAACTATTATGATTCTTGCGTGTTCCTTTCAGTATATTCCCTTCCACGGCAATAGATTCTGCATAGGAAAGCAGTGACATGCCCAGCTGCTGTGCGACTGCAGGAGGAATCTGCCCCGTATCGCCGTCTGTCGAACGCTTCCCAGTCAGTACAAGGTCTGCTCCGCCTATTTTTTCAATCGCCTTTGCCAAGATTTTTCCCGTCGCCAGTGTATCCGAGCCAGCCATGCGTTCATCCGAAACAAGCACGCCCGTATCGGCTCCCATAGCAATGCCGTCACGCATTACTTCACCTGCCATGGCATTCCCCATCGTCAGCAGCGTAACAGTACCTCCCAAAGCTTCTTTCAATGCCACGCCAGCCTCTACAGCATGCGCATCAACAGGATTCAACATCGAAGGCGCACCCACACGAACCAGATTATGCTGCTTTGTATCTATTTGGATATCTGATACAGCCGGTACTTGTTTAACCAAAACAACGATATTCATATACATACCTCCTTACCAACAGAAATGTATTCCAATTTTGTTATCTATATTATCTCATAATATTAAGAAATAATCAACTAATAATTTTTATTTATTAGATTTTCTTATAAACTATATACACTGGTATACACTGTACAAGCAAATGATACAGATTTATCCTGCCGTTTCTTCTCGGCTGGATTCTAAGCTCTTTTGCAAATGTCACAGATACACCCTTGTTTTTTATACATACATATGATATTATAGTAAAGTATTCGTTGTGCAGTATACGTCATGCGCCTATAGCTCAGGGGATAGAGCACCGGTCTCCGGAACCGGGTGCGAAGGTTCGAATCCTTCTAGGCGCACCAACTTACGACTACGCGAACACCTACACGATAGACTTCTATTCAGATTGTTTTTCGTACAGGTTCCTACGTTGTTATATGAAAAAGAACGCTACCGTTTAATTCGATAGCGTTCTTTTTTTATTTATATGTTATATAACACATATAATATTTGACAAATAGCCCTTCTTTTATTTCGTCTCCGGGCCGTACAGGCGTTCCATACCAGCACGAGTTACGAGCCAAGTACCTGCAGATTTTCTTGATTCTTCTGCCGTAAATCTTGGCGGTGACTTTTTATATCCGGAGCAGGCCTGCCGGATCGTAATAGGCGCAACACCCCACCGTTCTGCCGCTTCCTTAGCCGTCATAATTTCATTAATTAACATATTTATCACCCCCATAATCTAATACATGCAGCCAATGTTATAATACAAGCAGCTGTAATAGACAACCAATCACGATGAAAGTATACTCTGATATATGCCATTACAGTTAAAATAAGTAGTGCAATCGTCCATACCATATGCTATAATGAAATGGAAGAAGGGATAAGGCGATTGCCTCGCCCCCGTTTTCCTTAGCCGTTCAGGTAAGTGATTATCGTAACCAATCCTGCTAAGATGGTAATTACGTTAGCCACTATCTGAATGGCTTTTTCTATTTTTTCCATTTCATTTCTTCGCCTCCTCTCTATGCTTTTATTATACATCTTTTTAGCTGTTTTGTCAAGCTTTTTAGATTGAATAATTGTAAAAAAAATCCCGCCAGGCCAGTAAATAACCGGCTCGGCGGGATTTTTTATTAGTTGTTTTCAGTTGTTTCTGTTGTACTCTTACTCAGCACGAGTTTCACAGCCCAGATGGTGCCGTTAATCAAAAGCGGTAATACGAACTGGTCTCGGATTTTATTCCAGCCTGCTTCATTCGCCGCCTGCGCCTGAATTTCTGTAATGAACTTGCTGGTTACATCTTCCAAGGCAGGCATACCGTCATGTACTAAATTATCTGTCAGCTGTTTTTTCGCTGCTTTCGTTACTTCTTTTACATCCAATGCGGCTACTACGCCGTCACGTACTTCTGTCCATTTACTCATGATTGTATCCTCCTATTGCAAACTGCATTCATAATCTGTTACGCCGCGGGCAATGGCACGGGCGATTTCGTCAGCTTTGTTTTCCAAGAGTGCCGCATCTGCGTCGTTGTCGATGAACGCCGTTTCGACGAGCACGGCCGGCATGTCTGTATGCTTAAGCACGATAAGCCCCGGCATTTCTTTTACACCACGGTCGATAACCGGCAGTGATGTCACAATCTGGTTTTGGATTGCCTTAGCCAGCGTTCCGCCGTTACTATCACTGTCATAGCATTCTACTTCCGTGCCGCGCGCATTGCCGTTGGCTGCGTTGCAGTGGATACTGACAAATACGTCTGCACCCCAGCTATTAGCGTCTTCGCAAACAGGCACGGTGCGGTCATCATAATCGCTGTCATAATAAAGATTGTCCGATTGCAGGAGTCGGCAGTCACAGCCTGCAGCCACTAAATATTTCATGACTTTGGCGCCGATGCTTGCAGCTACGTCGCATTCCCGCAAATCAACATTGCCATTTGCGTCTGTATGTACGGCGCCGCTGTCGTATTTTCTGTCGTGTCCCGGATTAATGTATACTTTCATTTTTTCATCTCTCCTTTTTCACTTGCCAACTGTTCTAAGGTATTACGTAATTTATTTGGGATTGGCAGACCTGCTTTTCCGGCATTTTCAATGATGGAAAGTCCCTCATTGCCGAGGAAGAACCACACTACTACCGTTTGTATGACTTGCTGACCAATGGCATGATCCAGCTCATGCGCCAAGGCGATAAGCAATAAAATCATTATTTTTTTGAGTATGCCCTTAAATCCTTTTTGACTGTTTAGTGCCAAATGCGGATTAATATATGCCGCCAACACGCCAGTCAGATAATCTACAACCATAGCAATAACCAACGCTTCAATAACTGCATTCCAGCCAACTAGATACGAAAAAACCGTGCCAATACATGACACGGTCGCTCCCCATTCTATTTCGGTTCCAACTGGGACCATCTCGCGAAAAAAATGTATAACAGAATCCATTCTTCTACCTCCTTTATGTTTTCATATAGTAACAAAAATCTCAATAAATACAAATACACAGATTCTTCATTTATTTTGAGAGCATTTTAAAACATTGCTGCATAAACTCACCTCCCTTTCTTGACGCTCGTCATACCCTATTTAATTGGGAATCAGGTCGTAATACCCCGTCTGGTCCTTCCAGAAGGCTCTTGTCTTTAGTTGACTCTAAAAAAATATCCTTGTAAAAAATTGCAATCCCCAAATGCTGGGGATTGTTTTTTTGCGCTGTAAAAGAAGATATATGTATTTTTCTATCTACTTCTATCTAAATTGTAACTTGTACCCCATCGCTTGTTGGTATGGCCTTTATGATATACATGACCCCTGCGAGTTTAGACAAATTAGGAAGCAGAAAATTCCCCGTGTCTGTGGGAGTACCATATGCATCGCCCACAATTTCATACAATGAGGCATATGTTGTTTTACTAACTTCGCTGCCGTCACATACTAACCATCCCGTAGGAGCATCACTACCTGCATACATTACTACCATACCACCTAATACTGTAGCAGAAGCAGTAGGCAACGTAAAAGATTTATAATCTGATTTTTTAAGATATGTATTAACTATATTGTTCCCGTCTGAATCGTTTGTAGCTTTAGCCGCAGTACCAGAAATATTTATATTCCAAGTGCCGCTAGCACCAGTGCCTGTTTTTGATGGTACATATGTATTATAATTTCTACTATCTAATACTACATCAGTAACACTATTGTCGCTTCGTAAATTAATAATATCTTCGCCGTTAGCTTTTCTTTTTCCGATGCCGCCTAAGAAACCAGATTTAGAAGAAAAACGAATGCCCGCCATCAGGTCGTCAGAAATTTTATTAATTTCAGGAAGCTTGTTTAAATTATTTGCGTTAAACGTTACTTTACCGGTAGTAGTGCCGCCTGTTAACGGAAGATAGCTATTTAGCGCAGTTTGGGCTGCATATATACGATCAGCTTCATCCTTCGTTAAGTACTCTTTATTTTCTTCTGCTAGTTCTAAATAGGAACTTTTCTCTTCATCCCATGTATATATTTTTCCAGTATCTCGCGCAATATACCGCTTGCCAATCACACCAGTTGATGGAAACTCACTTTTGCTGTCAGCATATATTGACATACCAGTTATTAAGTCAATCAACGCATCAAAGTTATTAATTATGTAATCTAAAATTCCTTTATTATCCTTTGTTGCAAATGCCGTATTTTTGCCGTACGCACCTGTACGAATAATATTGTCATCTTCATCGCGGATTTCCCCTCGTTGAAAAGCTTGTCGTTTCATCAGTATCTCCTCTCTACGTCAACTCACTTACGTATCCTGTATCTGCCAAATGTGCTTGCTCTGTAGTAGTCACCTCTTTCCACGAACTTTCAAAAAGAGCCTTTGGTACTTTACTTGTTTCATAAATATCTCCGGTTTTTTTTCGTACTACATACACGGCACTCTCCTTATCATAGTATGCTTCTATGGTTGGTAATTTTTGTACGTAGGTTTTATATTCCATAGTTATCTCCAATCTCTTATTTCACAATCGTATACGGACATGAATTAGGATCAACGGCGATAAAACCAGCAGTTCCACGAGCTATCACTGAATCACTTGCCGTATCAACTGAGTACGATTTTAACGTACAAATACCTTTCATCTTGCCGTATCCAATTCCTATTTCTGAACGATCATCACCATCAAGTCCTTTAAATCTTACATTTACCGTTATTCGAGATTTTCCACCCAACGAAATTTCTTCGTAAATTGCAAGTTGAATTTGAACAAGCTTAATCAAGAAATGTTGTCAATAGC
>SAMEA104315424__coassemble_975_pt1 | contig 15230 bp, 13 predicted proteins | sample SAMEA104315424__metabat2_low_PE_027 | metagenome-assembled genome bin SAMEA104315424 (sample SAMEA104315424) | gut metagenome | biome: Monkey gut; feature: monkey-associated habitat; material: faeces | place: China | collected 2013
CTATTTCTTCTATTTTCTTTACTACATCAATTTTATCCATGATTCATTCCTCCTGTTATTTCTTAGTGATGTGTGTCTTGAAATGCTTTTAATTGTTCCCGTGTCGGCAGTCCTTCATTATCGCCGGCTACCTGAATCGCCATAGCCCCGATAGCGGCACCGCGGCGGGCTGCGTCTTCCAGCGACAAGCCATCCAACAGACCGCTCGTAAAGCCTACAGCAAAGCCGTCCCCAGCTCCGACTGTATCAACAACATGGTCGATGTGATAACTCGGTACATACAATTCTGTATCCGCTGTCCGGATGTACGTCCCGTTGCTGCCGCCCATTTTGATGACTACCGTGCCGATGCCGCGCTGCAAATAATACGCTGCTATATCCTTTTCATTATCCCGGCCTGTCAGGATCTTGCCTTCGCCCAGTCCCGGCATGACGATGTCTGCATACTGAGCCGCATCATTGATGACGCGGGCCATCGTATCTTGATTGGGCCACAGCATGGGGCGCAGGTTCGTATCAAACGAAATCCGCACGCCTTCGCTGTGCGCTTTTTTCATGAGTGTATAAATCGTTTCCCGGCAGGATTCGGAAAGGGCTAAGGGAATACCTGTAACATGCAGATGGTCTACGCCAGTCCAGTCTATGCCTTCCAAATCGCTGGGCTGAAAATGGGAAAAAGCCGTATGCTTGCGGATATTGGCTACTGTCGGGTCTCCTTCCAAGACTTTTTCTTTCATCTGGAATCCTGTCATATGGTCTACATCGGTCCAGACATACGTATCGTGAATGCCGTTTTCCTTTAAGAAATTGCAAATGCATTTGCCAAAGGGGTCACACCCTACTTTGGAAATATACGATACATCATTACCCAACCGTGCCATGCCGACAGCATAATTGAGTTCGGCGCCGCAGACATGACGGGTAAACTGCTGCACTTGTTCCAGCGAGCCCGTTTCGGTGGCAATCAACAAGCCCATCGCTTCGCCAATCGTTAATACTTTGCTCATGGTATCGCTCCTTTTCTATGATACAGGAAAACCGCTACACACACATGCAACGGTTTTCTTATATAGTCTATAAGTTTTCTTTGATTTTTTCAATCATTTGCGCATATTCCGCATCGGTTAAATGAACACGATTGGGATCCATCGCAAACGTAGAGCCCCATTCAAAGGCATCCGTTTTATATTTAGGCACTAAATGCATGTGCAAATGATGACCTGTATCTGCATAAGCACCATAGTTTACTTTGTCCGGATGGAATGCCGCATGAATCGCTTTGGACGCTCTGGCAACGTCGGCAAAAAACGCATTGCGCTGTTCGTCGCTGATATCCGTCATTTCACTGACATGATCTTTATACGCTACGATACACCGTCCCGGATGGCTTTGTTCTTTAAACAGTACCAGCATGCTGACGGACAAATCGCAAATATAAATGCCGAATTTATCAAGGGGTTCTCCTTTTACGCAGTACCCGCAGTTTTGATCTACCATCTTGATACACTCCTTATTCAATATTACCATGTTCCCATTTGCCGTTATTTAAATCTTCAGCAATTTGTTTGAATTTATCATCGGTCAATCCATAGAAGAAATACAAGATAATAGCTGCAATGCCCAGGGCTACGCCCGGATACAGCGTCATGGCTGCTTTAATGCCTGTCAGCGTCATTTCGCTCTGTACGGCATTGGCTACATACCCTGTCAGTACCAAAATGCCGGAGCTTACAACAGCGGCAATAGCCTGCGCAATCTTACGGGAGAAGTTAAATGCCGCATAGGTAATCCCTTCTTTACGAATGCCGTTATGCCATTCACTGTAGTCAATAACGTCAGAAACAAAGGCCCATGTAACGCCGTTTGGAATCGCTAAGGCTACATACCCAATCGTAACGAGAATAATAAAGGAATACAAGTTAGTTGGAATGACAAAGTTTAAAATATCAGCGGCACAACCGATCAGCAAGCCGCCAATAGCTGTTTTCTTTTTGCCGAACATTTTTACCAGCTTAGGAATCAGCAAAATCCCAACAACGGAGCAGCCCATCATAATACCATTGACAATCGGCTGCAAGCCCATATGACCCAAATTATACTGGCAGAAGAAAATCATCATCTGGTTGTTTGTATTCATTGCTGAAATCGTAAACAAGGTCATCAAAATGATGCACAGCAGCGGTTTGTTTGTAAAGACAATTTTAATATAGTCAGAAAATTTAGCTTTTTGTTCTGCATGCGTATTTCGTTTGACAGGTACATGTTCATGACAGTTAAAATAGCAAATCGCAAAGCCAATAACACCGATAATAGCCATGACAATAGATGCCACAAAGAAGCCGTGATGAGGCGATGCAAACAAAAGGACAATCGGCACAAAAGCAATCCCTGTAATCAGCTGTGCCCCAATGGAACCGGCTTGACGCGTAGTTGCCATTTGACTTCGTTCTTCTACATCACGCGTCATAACGCTGGCCAGCGAAGCATAGGGGATATTGGTAAATGAATAAACAAGGCCCCACGCCATATATGCGCCATATGCAAAAATAATCTTGCCGCTCGTCGAAATTTCCGGCATCGTAAAGGTGATAATTGTCAAAACAGCTAAAATAATAGCAGAAATCATCATGACCGGACGGAACTTGCCGCGTTTGCCAATGTTTTTACGGCTGTCAATGGCAGAACCGGCAATCGGATCCATAAATGCATCAAATATTTTGGTAAAAGCAAAAATTCCTGCAACGGCGGCGGCTGGAATTGTACAAACATCGATCCAGTATTTTGTCAAATATGCCTGCCCTAAGTCAAACATAAAACCGTTACCAAAATCGCCAAAGCCATAACAAATTTTTTCACGCCAAGATAATTTGACATGTCCTTTTTTCGCCGCCTCTTTTTCTACAGCTGCGTTTGCCTGCTGTTCACTCATTGCTCTTCCTCCTTACAACGTAACGCCGTTTTTAAAAATAGCCAATTCATGCTTGTCCAGTTTTTCCGATTTGGCATGGATTTTTCCTGAAGCTACATCGAGTATATACTGGAAAAGCCGGTCTGCTGCCGCTTCTTTCGTTTCGCCTTCAGCGATCGTCCCGGCGTTAAAATCTATCCAGTTGCTCTTATACTGAGCCAAATGGCTGTTGCTCGAAATCTTGATCGTCGGTACCGGGCTGGCAAACGGTGTCCCGCGGCCTGTCGTAAACAGTACCATATGCGCTCCTGCTGCTGCCAAGGCATTGGAAGCTACCAAATCATTGCCCGGTGCCTGCAGCAAATTCAAGCCTTTTTTCGTCACTCTGTCTCCATATGTCAAGACATCTTCTACAATGGCCGTGCCGCCTTTTTGTACACATCCCAACGATTTGTCTTCCAAGGTCGTAATGCCGCCGGCTTTGTTGCCCGGAGAGGGATTTTCATTGACTTTTTCGCCGTAACTCATGAAATATTCTTTAAAGTTATTGATTAAATCCACTGTTTTATCAAATACGTGTTCATTCCGTGCCCGGTTCATCAGCAGCGTTTCCGCGCCAAACATTTCCGGCACTTCCGTAAGAATAGACGTGCCTCCTGCGGCTATCAGACGGTTAGATATTTCACCGACCAACGGGTTAGCCGTAATACCGGAAAAGCCGTCGGAGCCGCCGCATTTCAATCCAATGGTCAATAACGAAGCATCACAAGGCTGCCGGTAAAACTGGTCGGCATATGCACACAGTTCTTTGACAATCGCTGTCCCCGCTTCTATTTCATCTTCTACGTCCTGGCATACCAGGAATTTTACCCGGTCCGGATTATAGTCGCCAATAACCTGCTTCATCAAGTCTACCTGATTGTTTTCGCAGCCTAAGCTCAGTACCAATACTGCGCCGGCATTAGGGCTGTGTACCAAGCCGCTGAGGATTTTCTGCGTATGAACCTGGTCGTCGCCCAGCTGCGAGCAGCCGTGCGGGTGGCTGTATGCATAGATGCCGTCAATGTGATCGGTCTTGAACTGCTGTCCCGCCGTTTCTATCGCTCTGGCGATGCTGTTGACGCAGCCAACTGTCGGAATAATCCAGACTTCATTGCGAATGCCGGCACTGCCGTCTTCCCGCTTGTAGCCTAAAAATTCATACCGTTTACTGCCTGCCAGTTCCGGCCGTTCTGTCTGCTGCGGTTCATATGTATAATGGAGCAAATCTCCCAGCTTGCTCTGCACGTTGTGGGTATGCACCCACGCGCCCACAGGAATATCCTGTTTTGCTGTGCCGATAGGAAAGCCATACTTAATGACATCTTCCCCTTTGGCAATTGGTTTAACGGCTATTTTATGTCCTGCCGGTATATCATTCTGCGCAACAATCTGTTGGCCGCAAACCAAGACCGTGTCGCCTTTGGCAACGCGGTCTACGGCTACGGCAACGTTATCTTTATCATGTATCTGAAACACTGCCATGGTTGTTCTCCTTATGCCTGACCCAGTTCTTCAATATGTGCCTTGATTCCGACTGCGGCGATTCGTTCCAAATGCGCTGCCACAGCATCTGCAAAGCCATCTATTTTGGTCAGGTCTTCACCCCACCAGTCAGCCCGGCTCATAACAGCCTGCACGTAATCTGCCGTCGAACGGCCGGCATATTCTTTGATAGCAGCCAATTTATCTGCATCATCATGGATTTCATAGGTGTTCGTGCCGCGTGTCCCAATCAAGCAGCCGTTCCCTTCCTGAGTCGTGCGGTAAAATGCCAGCAAGGCTGCAAAAGAATAGGTCAGCCATTTAGGCAGTCTGCCCGTTGCGGCGATGCTGTCTTTAAACGTCGGCAATACGCGGGCTGTCCATTTAGAAATGGAGTTTAAGGAAATAGCCAACAGCGCATGTTTGACAAAGGGATTTTCAAAGCGTTCATATACAGCTTTTGCAAATGCTTCTGCCTTTTCTTTGGGCAGGTGTACAGTCGGTACAATTTCCCCAAAAACAGTCTGGTCCAGCTGACGGCGGATAATCGGATCGGCCATGCATTGACCTACATAATCCAGCCCTGCTAAATAGGCTCCCAGTACCATGGATGTATGGGCACCGTTGAGAATCCGTACTTTTTGTTCTTTAAAAGCCTGGATATGATCTGTAAATTCTACATGGAATTTGCTGGAACCCAGCGGCAGCCGATCTGCAATAGCCGGATTGCCAATAACCCAGAGGGAAAACGGTTCTGCCTGTACGAGCAGATCATCTTCGTAGCCCAAGTCCTGCTGCAGGGCGTCAATCGTGTCTTTCGGATATCCCGTTACAATACGGTCTACCAAGGTATCCACAAACAGGCAGCTTTTTGTCAGCCAGGAAATAAATTTTTCATCCAGCTGCCAATGCTTTGCATACTGCAGTACGCACTGCTGCAGCAGCTGGCCGTTGTTGTCGTTCAGTTCTGTCGGCAGCATCGTCAGTGCTTTATCAGCAGCTCCCTGGTAAAAGGTGTAGCGTTCATATAAGAACTTGGTTAATTTAGCTGGGAATGTTTTGGGCGGGCAGTCAGCAAAGGCATCGCTGCTGTCAAAGGTAATACCGGCTTCTGTCGTATTGGAAACGACAAATTCCAGTGCATCTTCATGGGCCAACGCCATAAAGGCATCGTATTCATCTTTGGCACTGATAACGGACGCTACCGAAGTAATGACTCGGTCTTCCGTATACGTGCTGCCGTTTTGCTGGCCGCGCAGGCATACTGTATAGATGTTGTTCTGTTTGGAAAAACGGTCTGTCTTACCGGAACGAGGCATAATAATGGCAGCGCTGCCATTGAACCCATTTTCTTCGTTGGCAACGTCAATTGCATAATCTACAAAACCGCGCAGAAAGTTGCCTTCACCAAACTGTAATACTTTAATAGGACGGGAAACGTTTTTATAGCATTCACATACGTTTTTCATCAGTGTATTGCTCCTTTTTCACAGGGTAATTGAGTATTAAAGCTGAAACTGGAAATAATTAGCTACGTTGTTATAGCAAATATCTTCTACGAGCTGGCGCAGTGCGTCTTCATCGTTAGGATATTCTCCGTTTTCTACCAAGTTGCCAATCCAGTTGCAAAGAATACGGCGATAGTATTCATGACGTGCGTAAGAAAGGAAGGAACGGGAATCTGTCAGCATGCCCAAAATGTTGCCGAATACAGAAAGATTAGCAATGCTGGTCATTTGGTCAATCATACCTTGTTTCGTATCATTAAACCACCATGCAGCCCCCTGCTGAATCTTGCCGCGGGCTTCCGGTCCCTGGAAGCAGCCGATAATCGTGCCAATCATGGCATTGTCGGACGGCGTGCCGGAGTACAATACCGTTTTCGGTAAAATGTGAAGTTCATGGAGATGATCCAAGAATGCAGCCAATCCTTTGCCGCAGTTGCCTGCTGCAATCGAATCAAAGCCTGTATCCGGGCCTAATTTTTTATACATTTCCGTGTTGAGGTCGCGGAGCGTTGCAAAATGAAGCTGCATAACCCAGCCGCGTTTGTAATATTCACCAGCCAAGTACGTAAGAACGGCTGTTTTATAGGCTTCCGTTTCTTCTGCAGAAATGGCTTCACCGCGCAGTGCTTTGGCAATAATGCCATCTACTGTCTTTTCATCGGCTACACGGCAGAATACATATTCCAATGCATGGTCCGTAGCACGGCATCCCATTTCTTCAAAGAAAGCAATACGTTTGTCCATGGCTTTGCGAATGTCGGCAAATGTTTTAATTTCTACGTCGGCAGCCTTGCCTAACTTTTCGATGTATGCTGCATAGCCTTCTTTATTAACGTTCATCAGTTTGTCCGGACGCATAGCCGGATATACTTTTGCGCTGCAGGTCTGTTCTTCTTTCAATTTTTGATGCCATTTCAAATCGTCAGCTGGGTCATCGGTCGTGCAGATAACTTTGACGTTGGACTGTTTAATCAATCCCTGTACGCCCATATCTGCTTCTTTCAATTTAGCATTGCAGGCATCAAAGATTTCTTTAGCGCTTTTTTCATTTAACGGTTTGGTGATGCCAAAATAACGCTGCAGTTCCAAATGGCTCCAATGATAGAGCGGATTGCCGATTGCTCTTGAAAGAGCTTTCGCATATTCTACAAATTTTTCCAAATCCGTAGATTCTTTGCCAGTAACTTTTTCTTCCGGTGTCCCGTTGGAACGAATCAAACGCCATTTATAATGGTCCCCGCCAAGCCATACTTCCGTAATGCTTTTGAAGTGATGGTCTTCAGCGATTTCCTGCGGAGAAATATGGCAGTGATAGTCGATAATCGGCATTTTTTCTGCATAATCGTGAAAAAGATGCCGTGCTGTTTCCGTATCCAATAAAAAGTCTTTATCCATAAATTGTTTCATAATATATTAGCTCCTCCCGCTGTGCAGCATAGCTGTATGATGATAATAACTTGTATTCGTAAGCGCGTTTTTATTGTAAGCTCTTACATTTCTTGTTGTAAATGTACCACTATGGTACAATCATGTCAATGTACTATGTGTATTCGGTATTAATTTTTAAAAATATGGCTTTTTTAATGCGTTTTTGTCATCATATAGTATGTGAAAAATTGAGCATTCTCTATAAAATTCTCGATAATCTGTCTATTTTTGCCGTGTTTTACATCCATTTACAATAAAAAGTAACCTTATATCGTCATTATATGTAATTGCTTACATTATTATTTGTTAAGTTTTACCGTAAATATGCTATAATAAGATTAAAAATACAAAAGGAATTGTACCGTTATGAATATAACCATTTACGATATCGCCCAAAAATGCAATGTTTCCATTGCTACCGTATCCCGCGTACTAAACGGCAGCAGCCGGGTCAGTGAAAAAACCAAAAAGCGTATTCTTGAAGTCATGCAGGAAATGGGCTACAAGCCTAATCCCTTTGCACGCGGTCTGGGGCTGGATTCTATGAAAATAGTCGGCGTCGTCTGTACGGACATATCCGATATTTTTTATGCGCACGCCGTCTCTCTCCTGGAAGAAGGGCTGCGAAAGCATCATTTTGACGTAATGCTTTCCAACACCGGGACGGATACAGGCCGCAACAGCAAATATATCACCGATATGGCGGCTAAGCATGTCGATGCCATCATCACGATTGGCACCCCTTTTTCATCGGAAGCCGATATCCGCCAGCTGTGCCGTATAGCCGAACACACGCCGATTATTACCATCAACAGCGATTACCATCAACCGAATATGTACAGTGTCGTCTGCAATGAAAAAGACGGCATGCGTGCTGTCATTCATAAGCTAGCCGAGCGGAACTATCATTCTATCTTGTATATTTATGATTCTTTGACCTACAGCGGCCGCCAAAAACTGAGCGGCATTCAAGAAGGACTTCGTGAATTGGGACTGACTGCTTCCTCACAGCTCCTCCGCCAAATCCCCCGCACCCTAAAAGATGCCGAAGTGTTAATCGAGAATTTGCTAAACAACAACGTCTATTTTGACGCCATTGTCACCTCTGAAGACGTTCTCGCCATTGGGGCGCAGCGGGCCGCGCGCCGCTGCGGCCGCGATATACCCGTTATCGGCTGCAACAACTCTATTTTAGCCCAATGCGCCACACCTACTCTGACTAGTTTGGACAATAAACTATCCAGTCTCTGTAATGCCGCCGTCCGCATCGTCATGGATTTGACAAGCAAAGAAAATCTTTCTGTGCCCGTGCGTACGGAATTTAGCGCAGAGTTAGTAACGCGCGAAAGTTTCCATGCATAACTTGGCTTTTAGAACATTTCCACTCCAGCAAGGAAGCTTAAAATTTCATTTTTCTTTTTAGCACAACAAAAAGCGATGAAGACCTTATCCGATGTCTTCATCGCTTTTTTTCATATTCTTATTTTTTTATGGGCAGCGGATCGACCCGGCCAACCAAGAACAAATAGGACAACGCTCCCAATATACATAATATACCAGCTGTTGCCAAGGGTACTAAGAAGGACCCCTGGGTCAGCGTAAGCATAACACCTGTAAACGTCGTAATAAATATGCCTGCCAAGTTGCCTGCAAAATTCATGATGCCGCCAATGGATGCAACATGTTTTGGCGTCGGCGAAATTTCTCCTACGATAACCCATGTATTGGAGCCCGCAAAAGAAAGCGCCGCATACGATACAGCAAAAAGAGCTAAGCACATGTAAATGCTTTCCGTCCATGCACATAAGGCAATGCAAGAAGATAACAGCATGCCGCCAACCAAGCAGCTCTTACGGGCAAACGTCGCTGTATGTCCATGACGCACCAGCCAGTCAGACGTATAGCCGCCAAGCCAGCCGCCGGGAATAGCCAGCAATGCCGGCAGCATTCCCAATGTCCCTAAAGCGCTTAAAGAAAATCCCCGCGTTTCCATCAAATAACTGGGAAACCATGTGATGAAGAAATAAATGGCAAAATTCAAACAAAACATGCCAATCATCAATCCCCAAATGGTTCTATAGTGAAACAGGCTGAGCCAAGATACTTTTTCCTGCGCATCTTGCGGCATAGACGCATCTTGTATGCCTTTATCTGCCAATAAGGCTTCGACTTGCTTCGGTGCAATATCCCTGTATTTTTCCGGATCTCGATAAATAAACCACCAAGCAAGGGCCCATACAATCCCGATGCCGCCGGTAATAATAAACGAACCACGCCAGCCCACATAAGAAATAATCAAGGCAATTAACGGCAGTGACAAGGCCGACCCTACACGCGAACCGCTGTCAAATAGGCTGCAGGCAATACCCCGTTCGCTGCGCGGGAACCAGTTATATGCTGCTTTGTTAAACGACGGCATCGCTGCCGATTCACCGACGCCTAACAACAAACGGGAGCCCACCATGTGCCCAAAGGTATGCACCATGCCGGTTACTGCCGTAAAAATAGACCACCAGGCAACGGCAAATGCCAAGCTGACGCGAACGCCGACTTTGTCAATAAACCATCCGGACGGCATTTGACATAACGCATATGTCCAAAAGAAGGCACTCATAATGATTCCCATCGTTGCCGGATCTAACGCCAGTTCTGCCCGAATATGGGGTGCTGCTACAGCCAGATTTGCCCGGTCAATATAATTTATCGCATTTGCCAAAAAACACAGCGCGATAATTAACCATTTCATGTTTTTGAAAGGTAAAAGCATACCGCCACCTCCTATTTTACGGTGCGCGTCACAATCACATCACTGCCCAATCCCAATACATTGGCGATAACAACCGTTCCTGCCTGAATAGGTGCCTGAACCGTTACTTTCTTTATTTCTTCCATGACTTCAAAAATTTTGTCTTTCGGTATCGCTTTGGTAGTCCGCACGCTGGCCAGCGGCAAACTGCCCCCTTCTACTAAAACAGAAGATGCAATAGTCCGGCGCGGGTCAACAATTTCCTGCCGTACATATTCTTCTCCCTTGGGACAAAGATTTCCTGTTACCTTTTCCACTTGTTTCGCATCATTTATTTCTACTTCTATGTCGCACCCATTCGGGCAAACAATACATGTATATTTCTGTATCATGCCATGGTCACCTCCAAATCACCAGTATGTTGTAATTTCGATTTTTGTACGTTGATATGCATCATTTCTGCTGGAACAGCCCGTTTAAACGGCTTCGTCAAGACAACATTTCCATTTTGCGTAATAACAATTTTTCCATCCCGTTTAGGGAAACGCACCCGAAATGCCAAGGTAACATCTTCATCCGCGCTAATACGCTGCGGCACCAGATTGCCTACTCCTTGTCCACAGTGAACAGATATATCACAGGTATTTAATTTAGTTCCCTGCACATACGCTGCTGCACTATCGGCTAATTGTTCCGCTTCTTTAGATACAAAATCGACCAAATCATGTACATGGAGCACATTACCGGCTGCAAATATACCCGATATTTGTGTTTGGAAGTATTCATCTACTACAGCGCCTTTTGTCTGACCATCCAATGCCACACCTGCCCGGGAAGACAGTTCATTTTCCGGAATAAGCCCTACTGACAAAATCAGCGTATCACATGTATATTCTTTTTCTGTACCGGCAATAGGCTGCATGTGTTCATCCACTTTAGATACAATGACACTCTGCAGACGCGTATCCCCTTTGATTTCTGTAACCGTATGACTCAAATACAAAGGAATATTGTAATCCTTCAAACATTGCTGAATATTGCGCGGCAGCCCGGCTGCATACGGCATAATTTCAAATACCGCTTTAACATGGGCCCCTTCCAAGGTCATGCGCCGTGCCATAATCATGCCAATATCCCCAGAACCTAAAATAATTACTTCTTTACCAGGCATGCGATTGTAAATGTTCATATATGCCTGTGCAGTTCCTGCCGTAAAGACGCCTGCCGGGCGTTCTCCAGGAATCCCCAGTGCGCCGCGGGGACGTTCGCGGCATCCCATCGCTAAGACAACCGCTTTGGCTTGCCAAGTTTTTAAGCCGTCGCGGCATGCTGCCGTTACTACTTTATCCTTAGATATGTCTAAAACCATCGCGTCAGTCATATACGGAATCTGCAGGGTTTCCACTTCATCAATAAACCGCTGGGCATATTCCGGGCCGCTTAATGTTTCACCAAACCGCGTAAGACCAAACCCATCATGAATGCATTGCCGTAAAATGCCTCCCAAATAGGCTTCCCGTTCTAAAATTAAAATATTCGTAATGCCTTTCTTCCAAAGTTCCACTGCTGCTGCTAATCCTGCCGGACCGCCGCCGATAATGACAACATCTTTTTCTATCATTTTTCTTCACGCACCTTTCCTGTCAAAATCCAAGAACCAGGCCGACAGTATCTGACGGCTTCCGGTTTCTTGTTCCATTCTTCTTCCAGCATTTGTTCTATTTTCATCTGGCAGTATCCGCCTTGACAGCGTCCCATCATGCAGCGGGTCCGATACTTAATGCCGGTCATCGTCCGCACGCCCAAAGGATTATGAATTGCCTGCAATATCTCTGCTTTGGTTACTTTTTCACAGCGGCAAATCACTTCGCCATAATCCGGATTTTCCGCAATTAACCGCGCTTTTTCTTCCGGCGATGCCTTGGCAAACCGTCTAATACCCCTTCGGACTGGATTAAATGCCGGGTTTTTCTTAAATGTTTCTCTTTCCTGCATCATGTCCGCAACATATTCCGCAATCGGTACAGCTGATGTAAGGCCCGGAGATTCAATGCCTACTAAATTCACGGCCTGCGGAGCAATATCATCGCGAATTTCAATTTTATAATCCTGAATTTTCCCATTGTCATCTATCCATTTCGGCAGGATGCCCGAAAAGTTGCGGATTTGATCTTGCTTGTGAATATGCGGCCAAAGACGGGACGCACTTTCTGCAAGAAAATCCATGTTGCGCTGCGGTACGCCGTAATAAGCAAAATCAGCAACAGTTTCTGCATTCGGGCCTACGGTGACATTGCCGTCAATCGTATTCGTAACATGTACACCCATGTAGGTGTTGCTGGGAACAGGATATACCGGCATGGGCAGCAGTTTTCCCATTTTTTTATCTAAAATAATATAGTCGCCTTTAGAACCAATCACCTTATATCCCGTTATCCCTAACATATCCGATATTTCTTTACAGCCAAGGCCTGCCGCATTGACCACCCAGCGGCTCGTAAATGAGCCGTGATTCGTCTGAACATGATACAATCCATCTTCTTCGCGATGAATGGCTGTCACTTTTTGATTGAAAAAGAACTGGACGCCATTGGCATGCGCATTTTCTGCCAGCGCAACCGTAAATTCGAAAGGGTCCATAATGCCGCTGTTATGCGACCACATAGCAAACTTACCCACGACAGCTGGGACCAATTCATGTAGTTTTTCTTCACCAATCAGTTCAAGACCTGTCGCTCCATTCGCTTTACCCTGCACCATTGTACGTTTGAGCTGCTGCATATCTTCTTCCGTATTGCCTACTAATACTTTGCCGCAGCGCTTAAAAGCAAAATCTAATTCGTCTGCCAAATCACCCATTTCCCGATTGGCTTTAACGCAAAACTTTGCTTTTAACGAACCGGTGTCATACGCAAACCCACCATGAACGACTGCCGAATTACGACCGCTCGTTTCGTTGCATACATCCAGATTTTTTTCCAATACACCAATCTGCAGGGTGTACCTTGATAATTCTCTCGCTATGGCACTGCCAATAACGCCAGCACCAATAATCAGCACATCATATTGTTTGCTCATAGTTCCTCTCCTTATTATGTATTTCAATACTTGTAATATATTTCGTTATTTGAATTATATCACCATCGTGTATTCCAAACAATATCTATTGCCGTGCTAAATTTGTATGACAAAAAACGATCCTATTATTTTTTTGCATACATAATAAAAAACAAAAAAGGAGCCCATCGCTTCGCGCGACAGCTCCCTGCGTTTGTTCTATTTTTCAAAATAATCCGGAAACGTTTGCTTCATGGCAGCTATATTTTCATGGTACCGCTGCAAATGATGGCGGGCAATGCGATATGCCTGCTCGGTATCTTTATTTTCAATCGCATCAACGATTTGTTCATGATCTTGCAAAATATGTATCTGTGGCTGACACCGAAAACTCAGCACGGTTGTCCGGTCAAAATGAGGCGACACAGCTTGTACAATGTCATACCAATACATTTTATGACATATGGTATACAGCATAGCATGGAATTTTTTATCTAATTCAAAAATTTTTCGTTCTTGTTTTTTCTCTATATAATATTTCCAAACGATAACGTTTTCCCGCAGCGCATCAATATCTTCATTTGTACACGCTTCACAGGCTATCCGCGCAATTTCAGCTTCCAACACTTCCCGCAGCTGCCGTACTTCTTCTACTAAATCTTCATGGATTAATGAAATATAGGTTCCTTGCTTCGGCCGGATATCAATTAATCTATCCTTATTCAGCTCCAAAATTGCTTCCCGAATTGGTGTCCGACTCATTTGAAATATATCACATAATTCCTTTTCTATGATTTTTTCTCCCGGCTTCAATCCCATATTAACGAGATTATATACCAATACCCGCCGCACATATTCTTTGGCTGACTCCTCCGATTTTTTACACAACAATTCCATGCCGCATGTCACCTCTTTGTTTTTTCTTTCCATTGTAATATATTACGTTTGCTTTCGCCATACAAAAAGCGGCTTCTCTAGCCGCTCCGTCACTGATTTACTTTTTCTTCTATTTGAAATAATCCGGATATTGTTTTTTGAGTACTTCTACATCACCGATGACCTTATTAATATGTTCCGTCATAATCGCCACGCCGCGGACTTCATCATGCCGCATTACCGCCTCTACAATCGCACAGTGCTGACTGTATAATATTTTAATTTGTTCGCTGGCCCCCGTTATATTCAGTACTCTGGCACGCAAATAATCCGCGTTGGCATCCTGCACAATATGCCAAATATGAGATTTGCTGCATCCTGCATATAACAGTTCATGCATCGTATTATCACTCTTAAAAAAGGCTTCTGCGTCTTTCGTATTGACTAAATAAGTTTGTTCATGAAGGCATGCCTGCAGCCGTGTCAGCCATGGTTCCGGAAATTCTTTACAGGCCAACTTAATAATTGCGTTTTCCAATGTAACCCGCAAAAAACGGAACTCTGATATTTGGTCTGTATTAATTTTAGATACAAATGTACCTCGCTGCGGCAGTATATCCAGCAGTCCTTTTTGCGCCAGTCGAATAAACGCTTCCCGCACAGGCGTACGGCTTACGCCTAATATATTAGACAGCTCTTGTTCGGACATAGCTGTTCCCGGGACAAGACGCATAGTCATAATATTTTGATATAACACGCGATAGGCATACTCTCGAACATTTTCCCGCGGTTCTTTTTCCACTAATTGTAATTGTTCCATCATTTTCTCCATTATCGTTGTATTTTTAGTCTACGTAATATATTTTATCATATATTTCCTATATTTTAAATTTACTTTTTGCTACACCATAAAGCATACTGTCCGCTTTCTTCATGCCAAATATCTATATATTGCAAAATCGCTATTTTTATTTCCCGGTTTTACTGCAAAATCGCTGTTTTCATTTTCGTTTTTTACTGCAAAATCGCCATTTTTGCTTATACTGGTCACAAATAAGACCTGCCGCATAAGCAGCAGGCCTTAGGGATATGTTCTGCGTGTATAAGATGTTTATCTGTTATCTAGCTGCTTTGACGGAAGCAATAAACTTCTTCGCTGCTTCTGTGATTTCTGCCGCTGTTT
>SAMEA104315424__coassemble_1136_pt1 | contig 13214 bp, 5 predicted proteins | sample SAMEA104315424__metabat2_low_PE_027 | metagenome-assembled genome bin SAMEA104315424 (sample SAMEA104315424) | gut metagenome | biome: Monkey gut; feature: monkey-associated habitat; material: faeces | place: China | collected 2013
CACCTACCCGTATTACCCAAAGATACTGCAGCTATACCTGCAGAAGGTATGCCAATCATCATGGCATTAATGATAATCGGGTAGAAGGACCGGCATATGCGCCGACGATACGAGAATTTACCTGCCTGCAGTGCGGCAAGCAAGTACGCGTCACCAATCCCAGAGACTGCCGTACCAAATTCTGCTCCCAGCATTGCGAAAAACTATATTGGAAACACCCGGAACACGTCAGCTCCGTACTGGTGCATCGTGAGTTTACGTGTCGAGAATGCGGTAAAGTCGTTATCGTCAATACCCCCAAAGACCGACGCAGATCTTTTTGTAGTGATACCTGCCGGAGACGCTGGTTTAACAAACAGCGGAAAGTTTCGTATGAACAAAAATAATATCTGAAAATCCATATAAAAGAAGGAGGATATCTATATGAACAAGATATATAAAGTCGTATGGAGTAAAGCGAGAAACTGCTATGTTGTAGCATCAGAATTTGCCAAAGGACATACGAAAAGTACTAATAGAAATAAAAAAAATATAAATGCCAGGAATATAGCTGCTGTTATAGCTGTTGTCCTAGGAATGTCTGTGATGCCCTTGGGCGGAACTGTGTTTGCAGAAAAAGTAGGAGATCCCAAGGTTATTTCTGATGAAGGATATTCGGCTAAGTCTGAACTCAATAATTTGAAAGGGCTTGTTAGTGCAGACAACAATATCTTATTTGGTGAAAATGGTAAAATGGGATTGCAATTGAAGTTGGCTGAAAATATTGCAGTAAAATCTATTACAACAAAAACAATTAAAAAAAGTGATGGCACGGAATTAGATTTATCTAACATCATTCAAGGCGTACGGTTTGATGATAAAGGAAATCTATATTATACCGACAGTAAAAAAACGGAATACCGATATGGAACTGTTCATGATTATACCATTGCCAACGGTTCGTATGATGCCGATAGCAAAAAATTAACGCTGACTAAGAACGATGCTTATGGCAATCAGGCAGACAGTACCGTAGATATTGATTTATCAAATATATCAAACGGTTTAGCCCAAACCAATCTTTCCAATATTACCTCTGAAGGGGAAACGAAAATTACCAACCTTGCTGCTGATGCGGTAAAGGTAGCGGCAGGAAAGAATACAACTGTTACTGAAAAAATTGATGAAAAAACTGGTGTAAAGACTTATACCGTAAATGCTGACGATGCGGCTGTCGTGTATGAAGGTAATGACGATACGAAGGCACTAAGGAGTACAAATGCGTATGAAAATAATGGCAACAATTCTATTGCTTTAGGCGTGAATGCCCAAGCTTCTGGAGACAATGCGGTAGCCATCGGCAATCAGTCTAATGCCATTGGAAAGGATTCAGTCGCACTCATGGGAACCACGGCACATGGTACGAAAGCCATGACCTGGGGAGACAATTCTAATGTGGCTGGTGTGGCTATTAAAACAGAGAGCAATTCATGGGGAAGTAGTGCAGTATTAGATGATAATGAAAAGTATATCGTTGCCACAGGAGAAGCAGCACGAATTTATGAAAATGCCACTGCTTTTGGTTCTCAAAATGTAGCAGCCAATGATAATGCTACTGCTTTTGGTATTGGAAATCTGGTTTTAGGGGAAAATGGAACGGCTTGGGGAAATGATAATGTTCTTGAGGCAGATGCGAATAACGGCACAGTTTGGGGAGAAGACAATGTGGTGAGCGCAAAGAATGCGACTGCCTGGGGGGAAGACAATGTAGCTAGCGGATGGAATGCTACATCCTTTGGTGATCATACGGTAGCTGACGGTGAAAATGCTACCGCTTGGGGTTCTGAAGCAAAAGCATATGGCGAAAACGCTACCGCTTTTGGTGAATATACGATTGCTTCTGGTCGAGCAGCTACTTCTTGGGGAATAGAAGACACTACAGCGGCAGGTGATTATTCAACCGCTTGGGGTGATACGCGTGCTTATGGTAAATATGCCACTTCCTTTGGCGATGGTTCTCGGGCTTATGGAGAAAATTCTCTGGCAATCCTAGGTGGAACAACAGGTGTTTTTGACAGATACGAGAATCAAAATCCCGTTTTTCATGGTGGTGCCAATGCCATGGCGGTGGGAGAAGATGCACAAGCTAAACTGGATGACTCTATTGCTCTCGGAAGTCGGGCTGTAGCTGATACAGAAGCGGGCAAAGTTGGTTATGACATTTCTGGTGAGGATCATAGCAGTGATACAACAGGTGTCTGGAAATCCACAGAAAATGCTATTTCTGTAGGTAATGTTGCTGAATATGTAACCCGTCAGATTACCGGTGTAGCTGCAGGCAGTGAAGATACAGATGCCGTCAATGTGGCTCAACTGAAAAAGGTTCAAGAAACGATTACGGGCGATGTCGACAATAAGACATTTGGTTTAGCCGATGACAATAACAAGACAGTGACGAAGACACTGGATAATACTGTGCAGGTCAAAGGAGCCAATGGTATTACGTCTACGGTAAAAGACGGGGCATTGGAAATCGGCTTGGGAAATGACATTACGGTAGGTAAAGATGGCAAAAATGGAGCAGCTGGTTTGATTGGCTTAGTAGGTAAAGATGGCAAAGACGGATTGACGACTACGACGATTAAAACGGAATATGGTCCAGCTGGCGTCGATGGCAAAGATGGCATTACCCGTATTGTTTATGAAACAAAAGATGGCGGAAAGCATGAAGTAGCGACTTTGGATGATGGCTTGAAATTCCACGGTGATATTGGCAGTGTAGCTGATGTTAAGTTAAACAAACAGGTTAACATAACAGGTGGCATTACAGATGAAAACAAGCTGTCTGATAATAATATCGGTGTAGTTACAGAAACAGATCATGACGGCAATGCAACTTTGAAGGTTAAGTTGAATAAAGACTTGACGGGTTTGAATAGCGTAACGACAAATAACGCCTATGTAACAAACGTTGATGAAAGTGATAACTCTGTCACTAACGTGAAGTATGTCAAAAATCAGATTGCTGATGCAACTTTGAAGGCAGGAGATGGCATCTCCATTGCGGACAAGAAAATTAATGTCAAACTGAAAGATGGAGAACAAAACCTTGCTGTAGATAATAATGGTTTGTCCTTGAAAAATGATATAGCATTAGGCGATACAAGTGATACGTCTGTAGTGATAAGCGGCTCCAAAGGCACCATTCAAGCAAGTGCTAGTATAGCGGCTGGCAATATCATCATGGATAGTCATGATGGCGACATTACAGGATTAACCAATAAGACGCTAGATGGTAAAGATTTTGCCCAAAAAGGCAGAGCGGCAACCGAAGAACAGTTGAAATTAGTCAAAGACTCTATTACGGGCGATGTCGACAATAAGACTTTTGGTTTAGCCGATGATAATAAAAATACCGTAACTGAAAAATTAAATAACACTGTACAGGTCAAAGGAACTAATGGTATTACATCTACGGTAAAAGACGGGGCATTGGAAATCGGCTTGGGAAATGTCATTACTGTCGGCAAAGATGGAGCAGCTGGTTCGATTGGCTTAGTAGGTAAAGATGGCAAAGACGGATTGACGACTACGACGATTAAAACGGAATACGGTCCAGCTGGTGTAGATGGCAAAGATGGCATTACCCGTATCATTTATGAAACAAAAGATGGCGATACAACAATCAAGCACGAAGTAGCTACGCTTGATGATGGCTTGAAATTCCAAGGAGACCGTGGAGAAGTTATCGCCAAGAAGCTGAATGAAACCTTGACTATTAAGGGAAATGCAGTAGCTGCGGCAAAACTGTCTGATGGAAACATTGGAGTCACAAATGAAAATGGCAGCTTGATAGTAAAACTGAACAAAGATTTGACGGGCCTTAATAGTGTTACCACTGGTGATACAAAGATGGATACCAATGGCCTTACAGTAGGACACGGTACATCGGGATTAGAATTTAGTAAAAATAGAGTCAGCGTTGGCGGACAGCAGATTCATGATGTAGAAGCGGGTAAAGATGATATGGATGCTGTGAATGTAAGCCAGTTGAAAGGCGTGGAATCGGTAGCCAATAAAGGCTGGAACTTGTCAACTAACGGCAGTAAAGAAGTTACGCAGGTAAAACCGGGAGAAACGGTAGACTTCTCTGGTGACGATAACATTAGTGTTAGCAATGATGGCACGAATGTAACGACGAAGTTAAATAAAGACTTAAAAGGTATTGAAACCATCTCTAATGGTTCATCTAAAGTAGTCCTGAATGAAGGATATGCAGGCATGGCATATGGAGATACTTCTATAGCCCTTATGCAGGATAATGTTATTTTGAATAGCAAAGTTACTGTCGGAAAAGATGGAAAAATCAGTGGTGTAGCAGCTGGAAGAATTGCAACAGATTCCACAGATGCCGTCAATGGTAGTCAACTTCATGCCGTACAGCAGGAAGCCGGTAAACATACGAAAGTAGTAAACGGTAGCAATATTACTGTAGAAGAAAACGATCAGGATGGCCAAAAGACATATAAAGTAGGCCTGAATAAGGATATTCTCTTAGGCGATGCTACTGGTAAAAATGTAAACATTAGCGGCACAAATGGAACCATCGAAACAACTGGTTATATTGCTACAAAAGATAGAGTATATGCAGATAAAGGTGCTAAATTAGCCGATGTAGATATTACAAAAGATACTTTATCCAACGGCCCATCCAAAGTTGTCCTGAACGAAGGATATGCAGGCATGGCATATGGAGATACTTCTATAGCTCTTATGCAGGATAATGTCGTTTTGAATAGTAAAGTTACTGTCGGAAAAGATGGAAAAATCAGTGGTGTAGCAGCTGGAAGAATTGCGGCAGATTCTACGGATGCCGTTAATGGCAGTCAGCTCCATGCGGTACAGCAAGAAGCCGGTAAACATACGAAAGTAGTCAACGGCAGTAACATTACTGTAGAAGAAACCGATCAGGATGGTCAAAAGACATATAAAGTTGGTCTGAATAAAGATATCCTTTTGGGAGATATTAACGGTAAATATGTCAGCATTAGCGGAAGCAATGGAACCATTGATGCAACGGGTTATATTGCCACGAAAGATAGAGTCTATGCCGATAAAGGTGCTAAATTGGCTGATGTAGATGTTACTGGAAATACTATCTCGAATGACAAGGCATCTGTAAAACTGGATAAAGAAGGAACTGTTACGATCAATAATACAGTTACAGTAGACCAGAATGGCAAAATCAGTGGTGTTGCAAAAGGTGACATTTCTGATACTTCTACAGATGCAGTCAATGGCAGTCAGCTCAAAGAGACTAACGATCGTGTAACCAACGTAGAAAATGATGTGAAAAATATTCAAGGTGACATCACGAATATTAAGGGCGATATCACAACTATTAAGGGTGATGTAACGAATTTGGATAATCGGGTGACGGAAGTAGAAAAGACCGCAGGCAAACACAGCAGTGTTTCTACAGAGGATACCAATATTCAAATAACAGAAAGAACGAATACTGCTGGTGGTACAGATTATAAACTGAGTCTGAACAAAGACTTGAGACTGGATAGTGTGACTACTGGTGACACGAAGATGGATACTAATGGTGTCACAGTAGGCGAAACTGTATCTCTTACAAAAGATGGCTTGATAGCTGGAGATACCAAGGTTACGAATGCAGGTCTTTCTATTGGCGATAAGACCTATGTCAGCAACGATGGTCTCAATGCCAATAACCAGACAATTACCAATGTAGCAGACGGCAAAGTCGAAAAAGGTTCTACGGATGCTGTCAACGGCGGTCAGCTCTATGAAACAAATCAGGCTGTCATCAACAATGCCAATAACATTTCGTCACTGAGCCATTCGCTTAGCAACCTCGACAATCGCGTCAACAAAGTCGGGGCCGGTGCTGCGGCATTAGCGGCGCTGCATCCATTGGATTTTGATCCCGATGCGAAGTGGGACTTTGCGGCAGGTTATGGTAATTACCGCGGTACGAATGCGGCAGCTATTGGGGCATACTATCGTCCCAATGAAGACACGATGTTCTCGGTTGGCGGTACCTTTGGCAACGGCGAAAACATGGTCAATGCCGGTGTAAGTTTTAAGCTTGGTGCAGGCAGCAGTCATGTTTCGACATCCCGCGTGGCCATGGCGAAGGAAATCAAAGAACTGCGCAGTGAATTGGAAGCGATGAAATCGGCTATGCTCGATGCCAATGCAGGCAAGAAGATAAATACGTCCAAACTGCAGCTCTTCCCGGATGTACCGCAGAATCACTGGGCTTACGAATATATCACACAGCTTGCAGGCAACGGCATGATTGAAGGTTATCCGGATGGCAACTTTGCCGGAGACCGCCCAATGACGCGATATGAATTTGCGGCTATTTTGTATCGTGCCATGACCAAAGGGGCCGTCTTGTCTGACAAGATTCTCAGCGAATTCTCGCATGAATTGGAATACTTCACTGTCGATACGGTATCCAAAGACAAAGCAGGCAATCCGACAATTCAGCGTGTCCGCACAGTCAAAGCAAATAAAAATAAATAAAGAATACGAAAAGTTATTTGCTGCGGCATGGCAGTACTGCGATGCCAAAAGGCTGGCATGTAGTTAGCTTTTGGGACACAGCTTAAAAATTACAAAGCAAGTTTTAATGATGGATGCTTCTCTGAATTGGGAGGCATCCATTTTATTTTAGTTGCGTTTTTTACCAATTTTTACATCAAAAACGATAGGAATCAAAACTTTGTTTAAAAGTACTAAAACGAACAGTCTACAGTAAAAGATGGAGAACAACTAGAAAAAGGATGTAAGGAACGTTTACGTCCATCTATAGTGAATGATTTGAAAGATATATCAGTATTTACAAAATAGCAAAAAAAACGACTGCCGCTTACGCGACAGCCGTTTGAATAGGCTAATCAATGATTAGTGATTAGAAATGGTTAATTCTTTGAAGCGTCTTGCACGAGCACCTTCATCATCCTGCTGAGCAACGAGCTGGTCAAGATGTTTGATTTCTTCAGCTTCTACGCTTGCTGTAGTATCGTAGTTGGCAGGAACTGTTTTAGCCAAGTAGATACATTTGCGGATGGCGCCGACAGCAACGATAAGAACCAAAACAGCCATGATAATGGAGACAACGAACATAGTCCATTCACCCTTTGGCAGGTAAATTTCAAAGATGTTCAGGAAGTCTGCCCAGAAAATCATAACCATTAAGAAAGCCCAAGGAAGACCTGTAACCCAAAGGTAACGTGCTTTGCCCATGGAGCAGATAACAACGGAAGAAATGGAAAGTGCGATGATAGCCAGCAACTGGTTGGATACACCGAAAATCGGCCAAATCGTAGACAAGTTGCCGTTTAATACGAGGTAACCCCAAGAAGCGCAGATCAAAGCGGAAGCAATGATAGCACCCGGTTTCCAGTTCGGGTCACCAAACTGCGGCCATACATGACCAATCAGTTCCTGGAGCATGTAACGGCCAACACGAGTACCGGCATCGATGATAGTCATGATGAAGAGGGCTTCAAACATGATGCAGAAATGATACCAGTAGTTCATGAGATGATCGAGTCCCGGCAGGTTGGAGAAGATGTAAGCCATGCCGACAGCCAAGGAAACAGCACCGCCCGGACGATGGGCAACATTTTCACCGACCATTTCGTTCAGGTGAGGCAGGTCAACGACCTGAATGCCTAATGCCTGGAAATGAGCAGCCGAAGAGTTGATAGCAAAGTAATCGTTTGGAACAAGAGCACAAGCAGCAATCAAAGCCATCATGGCAACGAAAGATTCCGTAACCATAGCACCATAACCAACCGGCAGGATGGAACGTTCATTCATCAGCATTTTTGGTGTAGTACCTGTGGAAATCATGGAATGGAACCCGGAAATAGCACCGCAGGCAATGGTAACAAAGATGTACGGCAGTACAGAACCGGTGATAACCGGGCCGCCGCCGGCACAGAACTGTGTAGTAGCCGGCATTTGAATTTGCGGTCCTACAATCAGAATACCAAGAGCTAATGCGCCGATAGTACCAATCTTCATGTATGTGGACAGATAATCACGCGGAGCAAGGAGCAGCCATACCGGCAAAGCAGCTGCGATAAAACCATAAATAATCAGGGCAATGCAAATGCCGTTGTGGCTGATTGTGAAAATCGGAGCCAGTGTCGGAGATGCCTGAACCATCGGGCCTACGACAACGGCAAGCAATGTAAGAATAACACCGATGACAGTGCCTTCTTTGATTTTACCGGGGCGTAAGAACTGCATGTAAATCCCAATGAAGATAGCGATTGGAATCGTGGAGCCAATGGTGAATGTACCCCAAGGGCTGTTTGCCAAAGCGTTGGCAATAACGACGGCCATGCCGGCCATGCAGAGGATGTTCAGGAAAAGTACGGCAAAAGATGTAGCAATACCTGTTTTCTGACCAATTTGTGCTTTGGCGATTTCGGCAATGGATTTGCCGTCATACCGCATGGAACAAAACAGGATAACCATATCATGGACTGCACCGGCGAGAACACCGCCAATCAAAATCCATAATGCACCGGGCAAATACCCAAACTGTGCGGCAATAACAGGACCTACCAAAGGACCTGCACCGGCAATAGCTGCGAAATGATGACCGAATACGACGTATTTGTTCGTAGGAACATAGTCGTGACCGTCTTCAAAACGGAAAGCCGGCGTAACTTTGTACTGGTTGAGCGCTAATACTTTGGCAGCAATAAATGCGCCGTAAAAACGGTATGCCAGTACGAACACGAGAGCAGAAATAACAACTAAATACAAACCGTTCATACTAAGACCTCCTATATGAAATTTATACAGGTTTATGTCTTGAAAATGTGCAGGAGCACATGGATAAATTATAATTCCATTTAAGAATGCATAACCTGTATTGCGATTCTATTATAAAGCAAAAAAAACAAAATTCAAGACGCGTTTTCTCAAAATAACAGCCCCAATACGATATAAAAAGAGATAAAATGATGATGTATAATCAAGATAATGACATGAATACAAAATAGTGTACGTGCACATATAACATATACTCCATGTAGCATAATTTGCGAAAAAGGAATAGCAGAAACAAAAGGCATATGAATTATTCATGTATAATAGAAACGCACACGTTTAACCTTTGTAGTAAAAAAAAAGTATCAGTGATATAATATTTTAGTAAACAATACATGTGATTTTGATAATGGGAAGAAATCTTATGTGTCGTAATAACTTTGATATAGGAGTGAATTTTTATGTATTCTGATTACACTTTAGTTTTGCCGGCCTTTACTATCGGTGCCAATGCATATGATGCCATTGGCCGTGTTACCAAGCATTTTGGCAAAAAAGTAGTTATTATTGGGGGTAAAACAGCTCTTTCCAAAGCAAAACAGCCGCTGTTGGATGCGATTGCCAAGACAGACTTGGAAGTACAAGGCGTATTGTGGTATGGCGACGATGCTACGTATGAACGCGTAGATGCGTTGTTGGCAGAAGAAGCCGTACAAAATGCCGATTTGATTTTTGGCGTCGGCGGCGGCCGGGCGATTGATACGTGCAAAGTCGTTGCAGATAAAGCGGGCAAAGCATACTTCTCTTTCCCGACGGTTGCTTCCAACTGCGCACCTTCTACGGCAATTGCTGTTATGTACAAAGCGGATAAATCATTTGCCGGCTATTATTATCTGCCGCAGCCGCCGATTCATACGTTTATTAATATGAATATCGTCGTAGACTCGCCGTTTAACTTATTCTGGGCTGGTATTGGCGATGCTATGAGTAAAGAATGCGAATCGGAACTGGCAAGCCGTGAAGCCGAACTGTTCCATACGGTTTCCGTAGGACGGGCATTGGGAAAAGTCTGCACAGCACCGCTTCTTGACTTTGGCGAAAAAGCATTGGCAGATTTTAAGAAAAAAGAAATCTCGTATGAACTGCAGGAAGTAGTCTTGGATATTATCATCAGCACAGGATTGGTATCGAACTGCACAACAGGCGACCAGGCAATTTATTATTACAATTCTTCTGTTGCCCATTTATTCTATAATTCTTCGACTGTGCTTCCTCAAGTCGTAGAAGGACATTTGCACGGTGAAATCGTATCCTTTGGCGTCTTGGTTCTTTTGACATACGATAAGCAGTTTGAATTGAGAGACCGCATTGCCGCATTTTATAAGAAGACAGGATATCCTACAAAATTGGCAGATCTCGACATGCAGGTAAGTGAATTGGATGCTGTTGTCGATAAAGCACCGTCGATGACGGAATGGAACTGCGTACCGCAGCCGCTTACCAAGGAAGCATTTAAACAGGCTATCATTGATACAGATGCGTACGGCCAAACGTTATAAACTTATATAATACAATAATGCAAAAAGAACCGTTGCTTAACGTGACGGTTCTTTTTTTGAAAAGAAATAGCTGCTGCAGGCAGGAACAGGGCGCGCGGCATTCGTCTGTTTTCGTTGCCTGCCTATGATATAATAATGATGTAAAATTATTTGGATGCAAGGGGGTATTGTATGGATCAAGTATTGGAACAAATCATTGCCAATATACATCCTGCGGATATTGCAAAAACCGGGTTGTGTTATCAGAAGTTATCGGAGCTGCCCATCAAGCAGGATGGAAAGCTGACCTACTTGGCAGGACGAATTGCCGGTGTGTGCCAAACGCTGCAGCCAGACGTGCTGAAAAAAGCGGTGATTATTTTTGCGGCAGATCATGCCGTAGACGGCGGAGAAAATAAAACTGAAGGCAAGATGAGCAAAGCCGAAGCTTTGGAAGTAGCCAAGGGAAAGGCGCATATCAATAAAGTAGCCCATCAAATCGGCGCAGGCGTATTGCTGCTTGATATGGGGCTGGAACAAGATATTCCGGAGTCAGAAGGCGTGCAGGATTTGAAAGTGATGCATGGCAGCCATTTTTGGGCAAAAGGCGCAGCTATGACGGAAGATGAAATGCTGGATGCGATGTTTAGCGGCCTGCAGATAGGTGAAAATTTAGCTGATGAAGGGTACCAGGCTGTCGGACTGGGCAATATTGGTGAACGCGGCCTTTTGACGGCATTTATTATCACAGCGGCCTTTTTTAAAGACAAATTAGAGGATTTGCCGGCGCATATGAAGGCGGGAGACAAACTGGCTCATTTGACTATGCTGATGAATCAGCTGCAGCTGGATGCGCAGCAGCCATTGGAATTGCTGCGCCGTGCCGGTGCGCCGGATATTGCGGCCATGACCGGATTTATTTTGGCAGCGTGCCAGCGGAAGATGCTCGTAGTATTTGACAATGCCGTTACCGGCGCAGCTGTTTTGATTGCTCGGGCATTATGTCCTGCCGTAGATGATTATATTGTTCCTTCGGCACGCTACAAAGAACCGGTGCATCAGATGCAGATGAAAAAAATGAATATTAAAGCGTTTTTTGAAACGTCTGATATTTTAGATCAAGGCATGGGCTCTGTCATTGGCTTGTCACTGCTGGATGCCTCAGTAGATATGATGAATAAAGAATTAAAATAGCAGAAAAGAGGAATACATTACAATGAAAACTCTGTATTTGGATTGTTTTTCCGGTATCAGCGGAAATATGTTTGTCGGGATGCTGCTGCAGGCAGGCGTTCCTTTTGCTGCGTTTAAAAAGGCAATGGAATCGCTGCAGCTGCAGGGATATTCATTACTTTGCAAGCCTGTATCCAAGCTGGGCATTCAGGCAACCTATTATAATGTCTTATTAGACAGCGAAAAACACCATCACCATGAAGAACATGCTCAGCATGACCATGCGCATGAAACGCAGGAACATCTTGTCGATACGACAGGGCATCACCATCATCATGAACATAGAGGACTGCCGGAAATCACGAAAATCATAGAAGCATCTTCTTTTACAGAAGAGATTAAAACGAAAAGTCTGCAAGTATTTCAGAATTTGGCGCAGGCCGAAGCCAAGGTACACGGTATTCCTGTAGAAGAAATTCATTTCCATGAAGTAGGAGCCATCGACTGCATATTAGATATTGTCGGCACGGTTTGGGCGTTGGATTATTTGGGTATTGAGCAAATAGCGTCTTCTGCGCTGCATGTGGGAAGCGGTTTTGTGAAGTGTGCTCATGGCGTTATGCCTGTACCTGCTCCGGCGACAGCAGAACTGCTGGCAGGCATTCCGTATTATGCGATGGATGTTTGGGGAGAATTGGTTACGCCTACTGGCGCGGCTTTGATAAAGACACTGGCATCCTATGTCGGCCCGCGGCCCGAAACATTTATTCACGATCAAGTAGCCTATGGCGCCGGTACCAAAGACTTGGAAATCCCGAATGTGGTGCGGGGATTTATCGGTCAGGCAGATAAATGGTAGATTCTTGAAAAGTATAATATAGTAATATAAACTAAGCAGGCGGCAAGAAGCAGTTGAGGAAACCGAATCAACTGCTTCTTGCCGTGTTTTGGTATGCGTTATAATTTTTTTTGGAAAAATTATAAAAAATCTCTTGACAATAGGCTGTGGAATTGGTATTATGATTAAGCGTTCCGACGGAACAGCAAACACTTAACGGACTTTCGTAAGATAAATAGAAAGCCGTCCCAATGATTTGAAAAAATCAAAAAATTAAGTGTTGACAGACATCAAACGATGTGCTAAAATAATTCTCGTCGCTGATGAGAAACACCAAGACATGCGGAAGTAGCTCAGTGGTAGAGCATCACCTTGCCAAGGTGGGGGTCGCGAGTTCGAGTCTCGTTTTCCGCTCCACATTCTCTCTTTCGGGAGAGAAACATTAGCTATTGTTCCTCAATAGCTCAGTTGGTAGAGCAATCGGCTGTTAACCGATTTGTCGTAGGTTCGAGTCCTACTTGAGGAGCCAGTAGGGGTATCGCCAAGCGGTAAGGCAACGGACTCTGACTCCGTCATCGTTGGTTCGAATCCAGCTACCCCTGCCAAATTATGATCCACTAGCTCAGTTGGCAGAGCACCTGACTTTTAATCAGGGTGTCCCGAGTTCGAATCTCGGGTGGATCACCATTTTTTCCTTTAGCATGGCCCCTTGGTCAAGTGGTCTAAGACACCGCCCTTTCACGGCGAGAACATGGGTTCAAATCCCGTAGGGGTCACCACTTTTGGGCGATTAGCTCAGCTGGGAGAGCGCCTGCCTTACAAGCAGGATGTCAGCAGTTCGATCCTGTTATCGCCCACCA
>SAMEA104315424__coassemble_2061_pt1 | contig 7989 bp, 4 predicted proteins | sample SAMEA104315424__metabat2_low_PE_027 | metagenome-assembled genome bin SAMEA104315424 (sample SAMEA104315424) | gut metagenome | biome: Monkey gut; feature: monkey-associated habitat; material: faeces | place: China | collected 2013
ACTATGGATTTTTGTTTTTTGATTAACTGTTCAATTTCATTTTACAACGGACCAACGAAATTTCTTTACTAATGTTTATATACGTAAATGTATTTCCATCTCCCCCAGCTTTTTCTCCAGCTTGTGAATAATCTGAATACACGTTTCCATCCACCAGCCATTGAATATCGGCAGCAGCAATATCATATGTATACCACCAGTCGCCATCCCAACGAGTTCTACTTGTATAGCCAGCTAATCCTAATTCTATATTTACCTGAGCTTTTGTCGCTGTCGTAGGAACTGTTATCGTATATGAAAATACTTTACCACATCCATATTCTTTATTACTCCAACCGCCAAATTTGTTATTAATAACAAAGCTGCCCCCTGAACCGGATTTCAATATAGACTGACAGCAAACCGTGAAACCGGCTTTGGTAATATTAGTCGGTGTAACTTTCTGATATATATTGACATTGGTATATCCCACCGCTGATGTTTGCAACTGATTCGGAAATAAAAACACAGTCGGTACAACGTCCCACGGATTTGAAAATTTTACGGTATCTCCGTCATTTGCAACTCCCGTGCAAAACCTGCCTATTGCCGCAAACGTATTATTCAGAGAATCTTTAAATATCATACCTTCTCTTCCAAACTGGACACTAGAACCATTCGTTCCGGTCACAGTCATCCCATCAGAATCCAGCTTTACTGCTCCTGCTATAATGCCAGTTGCAGTATTTTTTCCTAGTGTAATATCTTGTGCTGCCAGTTTATCCGCTGTCACAGCCCCGGCTTGAATCATGCCTTTTGCTATTACGTTATTATCAAACACTGTATTACCAGTAATATGAATCTTTTTCCCCGCAATTAGAATGCTTTCACTGGATACGTTAATCTGATTGATAACATCGTTCTTTTTCACACGTAAGTTAATGGCATCATTCAGTTGAGTAAACGCAGCATAATTTGCTGCTGCTTTTGTGGAATCTTTGAGATTGGTAACAATGGTTGTAATACTAGTTGCATTTTGAGATATGGATGATCGCAACGTATTATTGGTTTTATCCTGCGCTGTCTTATTCGCTGTTACCGTCGATCTAATGGAATCTGTTGTCTGCTTAAGCTGCGTAATGGATTTATACGGGCTTTTGGCCAAATCTGTTACATTCAGATTATTCGTAATGGTAGCTACCGTCGAACTGATACCATCCGCTTTCTGACTAACTTGGCTGATTTGTGTCTGTACGCTGCTGTTCGTCGTTGCTTGGGCGCTATTGATTTTATCCTGCGCTGTCTTATTCGCTGTTACCGTCGATCTAATGGAATCTGTTGTCTGCTTAAGCTGCGTAATGGATTTATACGGGCTTTTGGCCAAATCTGTTACATTCAGATTATTCGTAATGGTAGCTACCGTCGAACTGATACCATCCGCTTTCTGACTAACTTGGCTGATTTGTGATTGCATATTGCTGTTTACTGTATCCTGAGCTGTTTTATTTGTTGCTACGGTTGTTTCTATGGTGTCTGCACGCTGCTGTAATTGGCTCACCTGTCCTGCCTGGTCATTTACCGTCGATGTCAGCCCATTTACATCTTTTTTTATCCCTGTTACTTCAGTATCTAATTGGTCAGCTCTAGTTTGTAAATCTTTTGCATCATTTTGTAGCACTACCATATTTGACTGTATACTACCTATATTGTTCTGTATATCACCTACATTTGTCTGTAAATTTCCAACATCACTTCGAATTTCATCAAGTTCTGGGCCAGCACTATTAGCAGCCGCATCAATAGCATCAGTAATAGTCTTATCTACCATATCAAGACTTATCGTTTCTTTGTCTATCCAGTCCTTGTCAATAAGCATTTTAATGGTAATTGTACTGCTAAGAGATTTTTTACCTTCTCCAAAATAATCCACATAACTTGCCTGGACAGTATAGATACCTGCTTCGCACTGATATACAACCGCATTATTTTTAGATGTCAATATAGTGGTATCATTGATATAATATTTTACACCTATACACCCTGTTGGTACTTCACCTATTTCAATACCAATTTGCCCCAAACGTGCAGTAAGAATGGGGGCAATAGGAGTCTCTGGCAAAGGTTTATTATACGTCAAAATTGCAGCATTACTGTATTTGCCAACGGCATTTTTAGCAAATAAATAAATTTGCCCCTGCCGATTTTTCAAAGTCACAGATGTTTGTAAATCATTCGTTCGAACTAATAAAGCATCAGATTCTACGCCAGGGAGGTCATCTAATCGCACTTCATAATACACAATGTCAGTATTTGTTACTTCATTCCACGACACAACCGGCATATCACCAAATGCAATGCTAAAGCCATCTGGCACATTAGGAATTGTTGATTTCATGGCTACTAATATGTCAATAGATTCAGCCATGTCCGGCGATGTCGAAATTCCCCATTCATCCTTAGTGCAGACACAAATACGATAGGTATCTCCAACAATCGCCTGCGGAATTACAACTTGGTTTTTGCCGCTTCCAGCAAATGTCCATTCACCAACAAATCCCAGCTGGTCTGCCTGTACTCCTTCTCGTATGACAATATTAGCAGCTTGTTGATGATTCGTCTTATACCATACCTGTCCTTCTAAATAGCTTTGCATGTCTGGCGGATCCCACGTAACAACTATATCATATCGGGAAACGCCATCTATCATTTGCCTATATCTGTTATATGCCGTTATATGAGTAACTGGCGGGATATAATATGCTGCAATCGTATATTCGTAAGCCTGTACGTCCGCCAAACTTTGATAGCCTGAACCAAATATATTAAACGACACAAATTTCAACCATATCTTTTTGTTTACATCTTCTTTTCGAAACGGCACTTTTAACAATGTACTATCCAATCTTGCAAAGCTGCATCCCGCCGCATGATTGGAAGCTGTCGTATTGTACTGGCCTCGAATACATCCTGTTAATTGATAATGACCACCCGGCAATAAATTAGCCGTCTGATACGATATACATTCTCCATCCAGCCAACAAAGGGTATTGCCTCGCTGTGCATCCTGCTCACTGCCAGACAAAAATGTTCCATTGACAGATACTTCTAGTATATCCGCATCAGATGTCACTGCTTTTGCCAACGTGCCAATGCGTGCAGTGCTGGTAATCGTACCGGCATGGCGGTAATGCGCATTATCATCACTGACGTATACATCACATCCGCCCCAATTCGTATCAGTTCCCTTGGCACCAATCCATACTTCTAATCCGTTTGCAGTCAAATCCGCAGGCGGTTGTAAAATAATCGGTTTGTCTGTATTGGGAGCCTGCTTATTGTAATTGATGTACGGGCGGTCATTTTCATGTACATCATATTTAGCCGCTGTATACGTTCCTTCCGGACGCGAAACAGCTGTAAATGTAAGCAAGCCGTCCGTTCCTTCTGTTACGCTGTCAATCATTACGACTTGTTTGTTTAAGCCGCAATTCTCATCAGTCAGCGTAACTAAATCGCCAACTTCTAACCGGCAAAACGACCAGTCTAATTTGAACGTATATTTATTGCGTTCATATTTACTTTTGCGTGCCAACTGCTCGGCCAGTTTTACGGCCCGTTCTTTGGTATATAAGTAATGAGCCTGCGTTGTATAGGCCTGTCTTAGACCATAATCGGCAATATCCTGCGTTACCGCATAGCTAACAGATTCTTTTTCATAGCCGTTTTCCCTGTTGATAAATTCTACAGGGTATTGATTATATACTTCACTGCTGTCTTTCCGTTGGTATGTGACTAATGCACCGCCAGATTGCGGAATAAAATCATCAGCCGATAAATCATACAGAATCGTACGATTGGGTTTCCATCCTGTGTAATCCCTATCATCTAGCGGTACAATTTTAAACGTGTCGTTAGACCAAAATACATAGGCATTGGTAAGCGTTGCTATTTCATTGATAATTTCTCTAGCACTCTTAGCTGACGTTTCATCCGGAGGCGTAGAAATAAGCATATCTGCAGCCTTGCAATACTGTCTGTAATTATCCAAGCCAACAATTTCCACATCCGATAGGCCCACTTTATCCAATATATACCGCATATAATCTGCCGGATTTACATCTATGCCGTCTCCTGTATTTGTCAGTTTACCGACAACTTCAAAGTTATAATTCGGCATAGAACCGGAATCACCCAAATCAATGACGCCTGCCATATAAGCAAGACCGGAATATGACAAGGCTTTATCAGGATGTTTCCCAAGCGTATAGGCCCAAGGCTTTTGATTGGTTTCGCCAGCAAATAATGTTAGTTGAATTGTGTCATTGGGATATGTATAAATATCTTTGCCAATCCACACCCGTTTTAATCCTTGTATCGGTCCTTCGCATAGCCCCAAAATAACAGCTACAGTATACGTGTATGATATTGTAACGGTTTTACTGCTGTGCCCGCCCTTACCGCTTCGCTGCGTTTCTCGATGTTCATGCGCCGTAAAATCATCATAATAAATTACATTGCCGCTAATTCGTGTCGTACCCAGTATTTCCGGTACAGCCGAACCATATTCTGCTGTAGATACGGTAAAATCAGCTATCTTATTTGCTCGTATCGTAGTCGTATGCCCTCTAAAAAAGCCCATTATTTCACCCCCTTAAATCGATATATGCCCCGGAGCCTTGATTTACCGTGTGAATCTAAAAACATAACATCACTTAAATCCGACAAAATAACGCCCTGGCCAATAACGGCATGAATAAGTATATTATTGCCAATATAAATACCTGCATGCGATATGCAGCGCCCAAACTGAAACATCAAAAAATCGCCTTTTTCCAATCGAGATACCTGGCAGCAATATTTCTTAATGTAGGAAAGAAACCATTCTTCACTGTGATGCAAATGCCATTCATTAGAATAGGGCTGTATTTTTATTGCTCCCTTATCGATTAATCCAGCGTCTTCCAGTGCACCGATAAGTAACATGCCGCAATCCACACCAATACCCTTTACCCGTGCTTGGTTGACATGCGGTGTACCCAGCCAGTGCATGGCCGCTTCTACAATTCTCTCTCCATCTGTCATATCAACGCCTCCTTGCGAGGTACAAATGGTGCAATAACACATGTACTATCTGTTTCCTTACTGGATATAACTTGACTGGTGTCATCGGTTGAATAGGTTCCTTGCGGATAATATTTCCGAATAGGGAAACTCATATTTAATCCTTGTGTCTTTGCCTTAACGGTCAATTGTAATCCTATACCCCCAGCGCTTTTTACCTCTGCCGTACCACCGAATAAAGAAATGCAACCGACGATAGTTTGTCCTCTAAAGAAACATCGTCGAAGCTGCAGGTTTGCTCTATCCATCGTTCCGTCATGGGCCGCTTGCAAAATAGTCTTACCCGCTATCATGTCCTTTGTGTTTGCATAAATAGTAACAGTCATCGTGTCGACAACAACGCTGCTGTTTAATTTGATTTGATTCCGTTTAACCAGTAGCGCATTATGCTGATACACATGGCCATCATACACAATATCCATATCGGTATCTGCATAATAGTATGTGTTGCCGTTAAACAATCTTAATTCATATAAATCGCAGGATGTCATATTTTTTGCCGTATTCAGATATGTTTCCAAGTCTTTCGTTACAGTCTTCATGTGGCTACCTCACCGTCGTCAATTTAAACGACTTCGTCTTATTAATATTTTCAAATACCGTCTCTATCGTTACACCATCATCTTTAAACATAACTTTCCACCAATATGTATAATCTGCTGTGACTGCAGCACCGGCTGGTGGTGGGGTGTCAAAAACAATATAACCATTATTTGTCGTGTATGCGGCTGCTTTTTGTTTGGTGCCATTCACGTATACACTAACGTTTTCGATGTATTCCACAGGCTCTATATAATCGCCCATCGTCATAACCGCCTGATATTTCCCGGGAGATGCGGCAGTAAGCCGCACGCCTTTTGCCTCATGGTCTTCCGGATCTAGCCATAAAAAAGGCTCGAAGGCACCCTTGACGAGTGCCACGAAACCTAGTAATTTTCGATATTCCGCATTTGTCAAATAGGCGAATTTTGTTTCTATTGTCCAATTTGGCAATAGTAAATTGGTCATGGTACGTACTTTGCCGCTTCCTGAGGTTTGTACTTCTGTGTCCCATTTCATCGCTTTAGTGCTAGACCAGCTAAGCGTATTTAATTCGATAGGGAATTTGCGTATACTCATTTAAAATACCCCCGCTTCTGTTGCAAAGTTTCGTTCCGTGTCAAACAAAGCCTGGCGTATCGTATCCAATCCACCATTTCGCAGAAAATCTGTAAATGACGACGCATCTATCGCATGTACGGATAATGACACCTGATTTACCTGTTGATTATCATTGACAAGGCCTAATTGTTCAAACTTATCTCGTGACAATGGTAATACGGCTTCATCGTGATGCCCTTCGCCAATCATGGCAATAGTTGCGCCCGTCGTAATGCCCCCTGTTGCCAATTTCTTGCCGCTCCAAGAAGCGCTAAGAGCCGTTTGTTTGTCCGTCCATAAGCCGCTGCTTGAGGAGCTTCCCATCCCTGCCGCAGCAGATGCGATTCCCATGCTCATAGAAGCCGCTGTTCCTGCCGTCATCAGGCTGGTTGCCAATGCCGCCGAGCCTGGGTCCAGAATCAGCTTAAAAAACGCTGCCGGGCCCAACGCCGCCGCCATCGATGCTCCCTGCGCTGCTGTTTGTGCCGTGGCTGCCGATGCTTGTGATTTTGCCATGGCGTTATTGGTCAGCATACCTGCCAACTGTTTAGCATAAAATTCAACAACTACCTGAATCATGGACTTACCCAACGCCGTAAATGCCGAACTCAACGATTTAGTGCCCATGACAAAATCCGTAATTGCCGTACTTAAGCCGCTAAACGCTGTGCTGTATAGGCTGGCAACCATTTGAGCTGTTGTTGCATTGGCAGCTAGAAATGTTTCTTGATAGGTTTCCATCATGGATTTTTGGGCTTCATAGTCATTCAAGCGAATCGCATTGGAGTCAGAAAGAACCGCTTCTAGCTTGTCCATAGATGCCTGATTCTTGGCTTCTTCCAAGTCTGCCTGCACATCTTTTGCTTGGGCAAAATATGCCGTTTCGTTGTCCATTAGCTTTTCAAATTCAGCCTGTTCCTGCTGATGAATTGCTTTTGCAAAGGACAATCTGCCGTTTTCCATGACTTCATAAGCAACGCCTTCATCATCCAACGCTTTAAGGAACACTCGCTTCTGCTTTTCTGTCATGGCCGCAAAGTCGTTAGAATACCCTTGCCATTTGGATTGAATCGACGTAATGGTCTTTTCATATTCCATTTCCATCTTAGCCAATGCTTGTTGGCTGGCAGATGTAGATAAAGGAGAAGAATTTTCTTTTAACTCTTGCCCCATGGTTTGGGCTTTCTCCCGAATCTGCCGTTCTTTTTGGGCATCTGCTTCGATAGCTTTCAGCCTATCCTGCGCATACAACATGTCTAACTTTTCCTTATCTTTGGCGTAGTTACTATTCCATTGCTTAGATTCTTCCAACTTTGCATATTCATTTTGGTATTTGCGGTCAATCAGCTCTTCCTGCGTCATCGTAGATTGGGCATAAGTATCGTCAATTTGTTTGCTTGTCTGCTGTGCCTGGTCCAGCATTTGTTTATAGTACTGCGCCTGTTTATCCGTTACTGCAGAACTACTTCCGCCGAAGGCACTGTATACGCCATGTACTTTTTGTTCATAGTCCGGGTCGCCGCCACCGTTATACCGTTTAACGCCTTCCCAAACGTCGCCGCCTGCATCCGTGATTTTATCTTTCAGTATGGCCGCTGCAGCCATGGCATTTTGGGTTATATCAGTAGCGTATTCCGGGTATAAATCAGCAATGCTGACTCGACCGCCATTCCCGTCGCGGATGTCTTGGTTGTCGTTAATCTGGAACATGCCGCCGCCAGCTGCCATATGAATAGCACTAATATCACC
>SAMEA104315424__coassemble_6514_pt1 | contig 3528 bp, 3 predicted proteins | sample SAMEA104315424__metabat2_low_PE_027 | metagenome-assembled genome bin SAMEA104315424 (sample SAMEA104315424) | gut metagenome | biome: Monkey gut; feature: monkey-associated habitat; material: faeces | place: China | collected 2013
AGCCCTTTGGCTGGCAAGGGAGCGGGAGTTCTGGTCGGCGGCTTCTTTCTTTTTGTCATCTTTTTCTTTCTGGTCGCACAGAAAGAAAAAGTGAATAGCATATGTAAACGGCAAGTTTACAAGAAAATAGGTGAGGGTGCAGGAACTCCTCCTGCAATAAATGCATAATAAACAAATAAACTGCATACATCCAAAAGACAAAAACATAACAATATACCCACAACACAAGCCAATTTTCGCATAAAAACGGCACCTTGCTAACATGTAAAAACGCATATAATTTTAAAAATTTTGACAAAGTGTCAAAATTTGTGTATAATAACCACAAGGCTGCGGTACGAAAGTAGGTGCAGCTGAAATCAGAGAAGCAAGAGCAAATGACATAAGGCAGTAAAAGAGAGGAAACTAGGACAACTCGCCAATGAACCCTTGTGAAATGACCTTTGGCTTCTCGCCTGTAACGAAGCAAGACCCAAAACTATTTCGAAGTATTTTATGAAGAGAGGTAATTTCACAATGAAATCAAAAGTATTAGCAGCATTCGTTGCAACTATGGCTGTAGGTGCTACATGCGCTTTCGCAGCAAACCCGTTCGTTGATGTACCGTCCGACAGCTGGGCATACAAATCCGTTGTAGAACTCGCTGACGCTGGTATCATCCAGGGTGTTGACGGCTCCTACTTCCAGGGCGAACGTAACATCACTCGTTATGAAGCAGCTGAAATGGTAGCCAAAGCTATGGCTCACATGGACAAAGCTTCTGTTGAACAGCGCGCACTCATCAACAAACTCGCTGACGAATATGCTGACGAACTCAACAACCTCGGCGTTCGCGTATCCAACCTCGAAAACAAAGTTGGCAACGTAAAACTCACAGGTGACGCTCGTATCCGTTATATTTATCAGGATAATGATAAGAAAGCAGATGCTACTAAAAACGATAACTCTTGGTCTTATCGTATTCGTCTTCGTGCTACAGCTAATGTTAACGACAAAACGACTGTTAACTATGGCATCAGCACAAACAACCACAACTTTGCTAACAATGACAAAGCACAGAATGGTTCTGCCAATGCAAAAGATGAAGCTGATGACAACTACACAGATATTGCCAATGTCAGCACCAACTTTGCTCCGAACTGGAACGCTACAGTAGGTCGTTACCAGTATGTATTGGGCAATGCCTATGGCTACAACTACGGTGATACCTTCGACGGCGCACAGTTGAAATACAACAATGGTAAATTTGCAGCAACTGCTGGTTACGGTAAATTTAAAGAAGGAAGCTATGATGGTATTTTATCTGCAAAAACTGGTTATGGCGAATTAGAAGGCTTCTTCGGTAATGGTTCTGCTGTTGGCGTTTATTACAACTCCTTTAATAATGCTGATAGCAGCAAAGCTAGTGGTGATGTTGATGACCTTTGGGGTGCATATGTATCCTACAACTTCGGTTCCAAATGGAATGTTCTCGCTAATTACGAAAACATTAGCTTTAATAATGGCATCACAAATATGGATGGCGACGACAATGCTAATGTCTGGATTGGCAAATTGACATATGGCAAAGCTTCCATTGCAGCTCCGAAATCTTGGGATGCTTGGGTTGAATACCTCAACGCTGAAGACGGCGCATTCCTCGGCGGTTCCACGAATTCTTGGAGAAATGACAACTTATTAAATAACGTAAAATCTTGGGGTGTCGGTATTGACTATACCTTCGCTAAGAACGCACAGTTCCAGGTAATGCAGTCCTTTGCGTCCAGCGCTAAAACAGGCTCTGCAGATCCGGATGAAGAAACACGTGCTCAGTTCGTATTCGCATTCTAATTTTACTCGATTTGCTTCTAACCTCTCCCTTTAACAGGTTTAGAATCAAATATATCAAAAAGACCACTCGTCATGGGTGGTCTTTTTCTTGTATATAAAACATTAATTATTATATGCTGCAATCATTGTTCCCAAACAAAAATGAAAGAACGATACAGCTGTTGAGCAGAAGAAAATAAAGCCGCTCTATGCCTTCTGCGCTGTAGTGGAAGATAGACATATAAAGATGTATTTCTTAGAAAGAATGACTAAAAACGGTAAACGAAACGGGCTGACGCAAAAAGCGTCAGCCCGTTGTATGGTGCGAGTGAAGGGACTTGAACCCTTACGTCGTAAGACGCTAGATCCTAAGTCTAGTGCGTCTGCCATTCCGCCACACTCGCATGTGTCACGTTGCTAGTATAGCATATACACAGGGAGTTTTCAAGGTTGTGTTTTTTTTCACAAATTGTGCAAAATCCTATTGGCAAGATGGGGGAAGTATGATATACTACGCATGATATTATTTGGGCGGTTACAGCAAAGATATCGGGTCTGCATCGAGAGAGTGAAACCACGATAGTAATCCCCAGGGAGTAATAGGTTGTTGCGACTTGCATCTTGTAAGTAAGAGCGAGAACGGAGGTAGTATTGATGCAAAAAGAAATTCGTGCAAAAGCACCGCGGCGGGCGTTGTTTACGACGCGGGAATTGACGATTATCGGCATGCTTTCGGGCATTACGATGCTCTTGGGCTTGACGGGATACGGCTTTATTCCTTTGCCGATGATGAAAGCGACGATTCTTCATGTGCCTGTTATTATTGGTGCCTTGGTTGCCGGGCCGCGTGTCGGCGCGATGGTCGGCTTTATTTTTGGTTGTTTTAGTATTTTTCAGGCAATTACCGCACCGGTGGTACTGTCTTTTGCCTTTTTGAATCCGCTGATTTCTGTCGTGCCGCGCGTGTTGATTGGCATTGGCGCGTATTATGTATATAAAGGTGTATATTCGCTTATCAAAAAGCAGTCCATTGGATTGGCTGTGGCTGGCTTTGCCGGTTCTTTGATTAACACGGCTGGCGTCATGGGCGGCATTTATTTGATTTATGCAAAAGATTTTGCGCAGGTCCGCAATATCCCGCTCGATAACGTAGTAAATATTATTGTCGGCATTTGCGTTGCCAACGGCATTCCGGAAGCCGTAGTTTCCGCGATTATTACCGTACCGGTCGTCGCCGTGCTTCGCCGCGTCGTCAAAAGTAAATAAATAAAATGTATGAAGAGAACCGTAGCTAACGATATGGTTCTCTTTTTTTCTCCTCCTTTTCCTTTTTTCTTGTAAACGTATCGTTTACATAGGCAATGTACTTTTTCTTTCTGTGCGGACAGATGGGCAAAGACGAGTCTCTGCACACTCGTATGTTCATTCTTTTTCGTGCCGCCGAAAAAGAACGAACCAAGAAAAAGGCGGCCGCCCGAAACTCCCATTCCTTTGAGAATGCCTGTCATGGCTAAATGGGCGAAACTCGCTACGCTCAAACAAACGCCCATTTTTAACGCCATGCCATTCATTCTCATTGTGCGGCAAAGCCGCCCAACCAGTCATTCCCGTAACGGGGCGGCTTGAAAGCAAATGCGAGCAATTACAGATAGCTGTATACTGGAAAATTTATCTTCGTTTTTATAAAACATCAGATAAAATTTTTCTAAATAAATTACA